>Ga0181536_10000121_pt1 | contig 85441 bp, 76 predicted proteins | sample PEATcosm2014_Bin_41_FD_121105 | JGI IMG/M metagenome (GOLD analysis project Ga0181536, IMG submission 121105) | Peatland microbial communities from MTU Mesocosm Facility, Houghton, MI, USA - PEATcosm2014_Bin17_60_metaG | ecosystem: Environmental > Terrestrial > Soil > Wetlands > Peat | place... | reverse complement strand
TGGGGAAACCGCTCCCTGACGGTCGCGGCTCGGTAACAGTCGCGATGATTTCGCAAGGCTTACCGAGCCGCGACCGTCAGGGAGCGGTTTCCGTCAATCAGCAATCCCCAAAACGGTTAAGCAACCGGGTGCAGGGGAGAGTTTGTGGATCTGGTACTGCGGGGTGAGTGGCTGCCAGGCGGCCTGAGAGGCCGGGCCCAGAGGGCACCCCGGCTGAGAGCCTGCCCCACTTAATTCACACTTAATTCTGCCCGGCGCCACCCGGCGCGGCCGTCATCCTGGCCAGCTCTTTTCGGAATAGCGGATTGGAAGGATAATCGCGCGCCAGGCTCTCCAGCAGCTTCTCGGTTTCGCGCGGGCGCTTCTCGCGCAGGTCGATGATGCCCAGCAGAATCTTGGCGAACGGTCTGAAGTAATGCCCCTCCCGGACGACGAGTTCCAGGTTCTTGACGCCCTGCTCCTTGCTGCCCTGCACGTTGTCGAAGCGCACGAACCAGCGGATGAAGAACGGCAGGCTGCCCACCATGTATTCCGATATACCGGCGGTGATGTACGCATCCACGCAAGGCGGATTCAGCTTCAAGAGCTGCTGCGCGTAACTGTTGGACCGCTTGGCGGGCGACAGGCTGGCGATCTGGTGCTTCTCCACAAACGCCATGTAGTCGGTGGTCACTCCCTCGACGATGGACATGGCGAATAATGCCTGGCGGTCGCGTGGGTCGGCTGCCAGCGCCACCTCGGCGCGCGACCGCGCATCTTCGATGGCCTTCAGAAACAGCGCGCGCACTTCGGGATCCGGCCGCAGAGTCTTCTTATCGGCGATGTGCTTGTCGCTGGTCAAGAACTCGGTCTCCAGGATACCCAGCCGGTCCAATTCATAGAAAAGGTATGCCGCGGCGCGAATCGCGTACCCCAGCGGTTCCTGTGGATGCGCTCCGATATACCGGTTGATGTCCCGGTGGGCCGCCGGAAAATTGAAATTGTAGAGCTGATCGAAAGCCTCCGCTATCTCGGGCGACCCGGCGCCACAAGCGCTCTCGCCCGCCGCCGGCGCGGCCATGATGGGCGCACATATGAGGAATCCAAGTACCCAGAATCGGATCATTTCTCACCTTATCCTAGCAGGCATTGCGCGGGGCAAGGGACAGGCCAGGAGGCCTGTCCTACCGCAAGCGCTCCGCCACAACCGTGATCTCGCGGTCCCGTGCCTGCCGCACCACTTTGTGAACCGTACTGCCCACCCCGCCGCACAAGGCTTTAGCGCCTGCCCGCCCCAAGTAAATCTGGGTGATATTCTGCTCGCGCGCGAATTGCACGATAGTGCGAGCCACGTCCTTACCTCTCAAGACGTGTGTTTCGATATGCAAGTTGCGGGCGAAGCTCAAGTGCTTCTCAAGCGCCCCGCTGCGGGTTTTCAGCACGCCGCGCCCGGGGTTTCGCTGCACATGCACGGCCAGGCAGTCCGCATCCAGATAATCCGCCACCCGTTTTCCGCGGCGGATCAGCACAGCCGTCGACGGCCTCTCCGTCAGGCAAATGAGAATGCGCTCGTGCCGCGCCGGCGGTTCCGCCACGGGCCGCGCCGTCGGCGTCTGGCCAGGCGCCGGAGCGTCCAGGTCCGAAAGCCGACCTTCCACCTCGTGCGCCGTGTGGCGGAGCGCCATCTCTCGTAAAGCCGTGAGATTCGTCTCCGTGAAGAAGTTCTCCATGGCCTTCTGGGCCTTTTCGCGCGTATACACCACGCCGCGATGCAGGCGATTCTGCAAGGCCTCCGCCGTCAGATCCACCAGCACCATTTCGTCCGCCGCGTCTACCACCCAATCCGGCACGGTTTCGCGCACGCGCACGCCGGTAATATGCCACACCTCGTCGTTGAGGCTTTCCAGATGCTGCACGTTGAGCGTGGTGAAAACATCGATGCCCGCCTGCAGCAAAACCTGCACATCTTCCCACCGCTTCAGCCGCGGCGAGCCGGGCACGTTGGTGTGCGCGAATTCGTCCACCAGGCACACTGCCGGCTTGCGCCGCAGGATGGCATCCGCATCCATTTCTCCGAACACCGCGCCGCGGTATTCGATCATCTTGCGCGGAATAACTTCCAAACCCGAGGTCTTGGCGATGGTGTCCTGGCGGTCGTGGGGTTCGAAATACCCAATCACCACGTCCGCTCCCTTGCGCCGGAGTTCCTGCGCCTCATCGAGCATCTGATAAGTCTTGCCCACGCCCGCCGCATAGCCCAGGAACACCTTGAGCCGGCCCTTGGGCGGCGCGGGCGCGGCATCGGGAGGCGGAGCTTCGACTGGGCCGCTCATGGCTTTTGCGGGTGCGGAAAGATGCGGACATCGATATCCGTGGCCGCCCGGATCAAGCGGTCGACGGGGCTGCGCGACCACATCTCCTTCCAGCGGTCGGGAGCGCTGTGGCCCACGAAAATCTGCGTCACCTTTTGCGCGCGTGCAAAGCGGATAATGGCGGCAATCGGGTCCGAGCCGTCCAACACGTGGACATCGGCTTCCAGTTCCAGGGCCAGTGCCAGGTTCGCGTCCATGGTCGCCTGGTCCTTGACGCTCAGCCCGCTTTGCCGGACGTAGCAGACCAGCAGATTACCGTGGAACCGGTCCGCGTTCCGCCGCCCGCTGCGCAGCATGGCGCCCGCATCGCTGCGCGGCGTGACACACACCAAAATGCGCTCTTGCGAACCCCAGCGCAACTCCACGCCGTTGGACCGCAGGTAGTTCTCCAGTTGGCCGTCGATCACATCGGCCGCCAGCAGCAAGGCGAGCTCCCGCAGCTCCGAAAGCTGGCGCACATCCACCAGTTCCCGCGTACCCGCGCGCTGCATCATGTCGTCGACGGCGGCGTCCACCAGCACGATCTCGTCCGCGGAACGCAGGAATCGCTCCGGCACGGTCTGCCGCGCGCGCTTGCCGGTGATGCGCTCCACGGCGTCCTGGTGCTCTTCGATGTGCTGCAGATTGACGGCGGTGATCACCGAGATGCCCTGATCCAGGATGTTGTCCACATCCTGCCACCGCTTGGGATTCCGCGTGCCCGGCGGATTATCGTAGGCCAATTCGTCCACCAGGCACACGCGCGGATGGCGGCGGAAAATCGCCGCCACGTTCAGCACCTCGTATTCGTTCCCGGCATATGTTTCCTTGAGCGCCGGGATGTACTCCATTTTCGCCATCAACGCTTCCATATCGGGGGTGAGCGGAAACTGAATGGCGGCGACCACCACATCTTCGCCGCGTTCCTTGCGCCGCCGCCCTTCATCCAGCATGCGGAACGACTTGCCCACGCGCGAGGCGTACCCCAGGAACACTTTGAGCCGCCCGCGCCGGGCGCGGCGTTCTTCCGCCTGCACGCGGCGCAGCAACTCCTCGGGGCTGGGGCGTTTGTCGATACTGGCCGGCAAGCTGCGCGATACTCCTCAGTCATCTATTCTATCGGAGGATGCGGCGGTTAGTGCGGTCCGCTCGCGAGCAGCGGGGCTGAGAGGAGACAGGCCAGGAGGCCTGTCCCTCGAGTTTCTACATTCGGTGAGCAGAGCAATGGAGGGCGGGCTTGAGCCCGCGCGGGGCTTTAGCCCCGCTCTTCGGCGAGCGAAACTCGCCCTCGGCGAGCGAAACTCGCCGAAGACAGGCCAGGAGGCCTGTCCTACTTCTTGTCCAGGTCCAGGTTTAAGGCCAGGACGTTGACGCGCGGCTCGCCGAAGATTCCGAATTGGCGGCCTTCCACGTGGCGCTCGACTATCTGCCGGACCGCATCCGCAGATACGCCGCGGGCCTTCGCCACGCGGTCCACCTGGGCAAACGCGGAGGCCGGGCTGATGTGCGGGTCGAGGCCGCTCGCGGACATAGTCAGCATGTCGGCCGGTATGGGACCCGTATAAGTAGGATTCTCCTGACGGAACTTCTTGATATCGTCTCTTACGCGGTTAATAAGGGCCTGGTTAGTGGGTCCTAAATTGGTCGACCCGGAGTTAGCGGCGTCGTAGCCATCGCCCGCGCCGGACGGACGTCCGTGGAAATATTCCGGCTTGGTGAACTTCTGGCCGATCAGCGCCGAGCCGACAATCTTGCCATTGACAGAGATCAGGCTGCCGTTGGCCTGGTGAGGAAAGAGCACCTGCGCCAGTCCGGTCATCGCCAGCGGGTAGACCAGCCCGGTAAGAACCGTGAGTACCAGCGTCAACAGTACGGCGGGAATCAGTATTTGCTTCATAAGTCACTCCTCAAGCGCTTCTCAAGCAAGGTGCAGCAGGCCCAGCAGGCGGTCGATCAGCCAAATGCCCGGGAACGGCGCAATCACTCCGCCCACGCCGTAGACGAGCAGGTTGCGGCGCAGCAGTGCGGCCGCGCTGAGAGGCTTATAGGCCACGCCGCGCAGCGCCAGCGGAATCAGCGAAATGATGATCAGCGCGTTGAATATCACCGCCGCCAGCACGGCGCTTTGCGGGTTCCGCAGATACATGATATTCAGCTTATCCAGCGAGGGATAAGTGGTCATGAACATGGCCGGCAGAATCGCAAAGTACTTAGCCACGTCGTTGGCGATCGAGAAGGTAGTCAGCGATCCGCGGGTCATGAGCAACTGCTTGCCGATGGCCACCACTTCGATGAGCTTGGTCGGGTTGCTATCCAGGTCCACCATGTTGCCGGCCTCTTTGGCGGCCATGGTGCCCGTATTCATGGCCAGGCCAACGTCCGCCTGCGCCAGGGCCGGCGCGTCGTTGGTGCCGTCGCCAGTCATGGCCACCAGGCGGCCCCCGGCCTGCTCTTTCTTGATGAGGTCCATTTTGTCTTTGGGCGTGGCCTGCGCCAGAAAGTCGTCGACGCCCGCCTCAGCGGCGATGGCCGCCGCGGTCAGCGGATTGTCGCCCGTGATCATGACCGTGCGGATACCGATGCGGCGCAATTGCTCGAAGCGCTCGCGCATGCCGCCCTTGACCACGTCCTTCAAATGGATGACGCCCAGCACGCGGCCGCGGTCCGCGACTGCCAGGGGCGTACCTCCCGAGCGCGAGATGCGCTGCGTGGTTTCGGTCAACTCCGGCGGGATCGTACCGCCCTGCTCCTGCACGAATTCCACTACGGAATCCGTGGCGCCCTTGCGGATGCGCCGCCCGTCGATGTCCACGCCGCTCATGCGCGTTTGCGCCGTGAACGGGATGAAGTGCGCTTCGTGCTCCGCCACCTCGCGCCCGCGATAAGCGTACTTCTCCTTGGCCAGCACCACGATGGAGCGCCCTTCCGGCGTCTCGTCGGCCAGGCTCGAAAGCTGCGCCGCGTCGGCCAGTTCGCCCTCCGAGGCGTCGCCGATGGGAATGAACTCCACCGCCTGCCGGTTGCCCAGCGTGATGGTTCCCGTCTTATCCAGCAGCAGGGTATTCACGTCGCCCGCCGCTTCCACGGCCTTGCCGCTCATGGCCAGCACGTTATGCTGCATGACGCGATCCATGCCCGCGATACCGATGGCCGAAAGCAGCCCGCCGATGGTGGTCGGGATGAGGCACACCAGCAGCGAAATCAGCACCGTCACGCTGGGCGCCTGGCCGCTGCCGGCCGATTGCACGCTGTACTGCGCGAACGGGAACAGGCTCACCACGGCCAGCAGGAAAATAAAAGTCAAGCCCGCGATGACGATGTTCAGGGCGATCTCGTTGGGCGTCTTCTGCCGCTCAGCGCCTTCCACCAGCGCGATCATGCGATCCAAAAAAGTTTCGCCGGGATTCGATGTGATTTGAACTTTGATCTGGTCGGAGAGAACCCGGGTTCCGCCGGTCACCGCGCTGCGGTCGCCGCCCGATTCGCGGATTACCGGGGCGCTCTCGCCGGTGATCGCCGATTCATCCACGCTGGCGATGCCTTCGATCACGTCTCCATCGCCGGGGATAATGTCGCCATGCTCCACCAGCACCACGTCGCCGCGCCGCAGTTCGGTGGCCGCCACCGTCTCGTATTTCTTGCCGTTCTTCAGGCGCTTGGCCATGGTTTCGGTCTTGGTCTTGCGCAATGTGTCGGCCTGCGCTTTGCCGCGGCCTTCCGCCATGGCTTCCGCGAAATTCGCGAACAGCACCGTGAACCACAACCAGAGGGTGATCTGAAAGGTGAACCCGATGTTGACCCCCATGGCGAGATCCTTGACGATCTCGAGGGTGGTCATCGCGGCGCCCACTTCCACCACGAACATCACCGGGTTCTTCATCATCAGCCGCGGATGCAATTTGACGAACGAATCCCGGATCGCCCGCTTCACGATGGGCGGGTCCAGCAGCGGGCGCGCGCGCACGGCCTTCTTGGAAATGAGCAGCGGCTCGGTGACGTAAGAGGAAGTAGAGGGCGGTGGTTCGATTACAGGCATTATCTTAACTCCTAGAAGCCCACGATCAAGGTGGAAAACAGTTTGCCGTTGTTCATCAGGAAGTGCTCCACGACCGGGCCCAGGCAGAGCGCCGGGAAAAATGTCAGCGCGCCAACAATCAAAATGACAGCCACCAGCCAACTGATGAATAAGGCGCCGTGCGTGGGGAAGGTTCCCACCGAGACCGGCACCGTCTTCTTTTGGGCCAGGCTGCCGGCGGCGGCCAGCAGCGGGATCATCATCAGAAACCGGCCGATCAGCATGGCGTATCCGAGAGTGGTGTTGAAAAACGGCGTATTGGGGCTCAGTCCGCCGAACGCACTGCCGTTGTTTCCCGTGGCGCTGGTGAAGGCATAGAGCATCTCGGACAATCCGTGCGGGCCGTTATTGGTCAGGTTGGCCGTGCCGGGTCCGGGCGGATTGATCCACGCGTTCTTGGCAAAGTGGGCCGCTATGCCGGCGGCCGAAAACAGCAGAATGCTGGCGGCCAGAATCAGCATGGCCAGCATGGCCATCTTGACTTCCTTCTGTTCGATCTTCTTGCACAGATACTCGGGCGTGCGTCCCACCATCAGTCCCGCGAGGAAAACCGCCAGGATGGCGTACATCAGCATGCCGTAGAGCCCCGCGCCCACGCCGCCGAAGATCACTTCGCCAAGCTGGATGTTGACCATCGGCACCATTCCGCCGAGCGGCGTGAGGCTGTCGTGCATGCTGTTCACCGCGCCGCAACTGGCATCCGTGGTCACCACCGCGAACAGGGCCGTTCCGGGAATGCCGAAGCGCACCTCCTTGCCTTCCATATTTCCGCCCGGCTGTGTGTCCGTCGCCGCATTTTCCAGGCCCAGTTTGGTCAGGTTCGGATTGCCGGATTGCTCCGCCGGATACACTACGAAGACTCCCATGATGAAGACAATGCTCATGGCGGCGAACAGCGCCCATCCTTGCCGGGTATCGCGCACCATTTTGCCGAACGTGTAAGTCAGTCCGGCCGGGATCACGAAGATATACAGCACCTGCAGAAAATTCGCGAATGGCGTGGGGTTCTCGAACGGATGGGCGGAATTCGCGTTAAAGAAGCCACCGCCGTTAGTGCCCAGCATCTTGATGACTTCCTGGGAAGCGGTGGGGCCCTGCGCGATGGTCTGCGCGCCGCCTTCCAGCGTGGCTATTTTGTCGTATGGATGGAGATTCTGAATGGATCCCTGCCATACCAACAACAGCGCACCGACAATGGAGATCGGAATCAGCAGGTAAAGCGTCGCGCGAGTCAGATCCACCCAGAAGTTGCCGATAGAGTTCGCCGAGCGCCGCGAAAATCCCCGCACCACCGCCATAGCGGTAGCGATTCCGGCCGCGGCCGAAGTGAAGTTATGCACGGCCAGTCCCACCATCTGCGTAAAGTAACTGACGGTAGTTTCCGGTGTGTAGGCCTGCCAGTTGGTGTTCGTCCCGAAACTTACGGCAGTATTGAAGGCCAGGTCGGGGGTAATCAATTTACCGCCGAAGCCCTGCGGATTGAACGGCAGGATTCCCTGTATCCGCTGGATCAGATAAGTGAGCAGGATGCCCGCCAGGCTAAAAGCCAGCAGCGAGCCGGCGTAGTGCGTCCAGTGCTGCTCGGCGGCTTCGTCCACGCCGCAGATCCGGTACACCAGCCGCTCCAGCGGCCGCACCACGGGATGCAGGAACGTGCGCTCCCCTTCAAACACGTGGGCCATATATGCCCCTATCGGCTTGGTCAGCGCCAGCAGAATCAGGAAGAAGAGGAAGATCTGAAGAAGTCCTATTGAAGTCATTGGCGTTCTCTTTTTTGCAGGTAGCTCGCCGGCCGGCCCGCAGCGGGTTAGAAGCGCTCCGGGCGCAACAGCGCGTAAATCAGGTATACGCCAACTGCGGCGGCAATAATAGCTGCAATGATGTATTCCATAGCCGATCTCCTAGAGGCGGTCGCAACCGCGCACGTACGCCCAAGCAATCAGGAAAAACAAAATCGTAATCATCACGAAAAACAGATCGAGCATTTTTATCTCACTTTAACGACGGCGACCCTTAGCGACCGCGACGCTGTGGCCGCTGGAGTTAGTCTCCGCGGAAAACGTTCTTCTCGCGAAGACCAGCTTAACGCGAATCGCAACCGGGCTGGCGCCGCCACCGCGGTAGGCAAGCGCCGGATTGGTGTACCGCGCCACCCGGTCGAGCGGTCGTTCCGGCCGCTCGACTTCCGCGGGAGGCAAGTGCGCCCTGCCGCGCGAGAACATAATTCTGCCGCGCATCTGTGTGCCTGTTCACACGATAGATACGGGGACATAAGGAAGTCGTAAGGGAACGATCATGATTCCGTTGGTCGGGAGGCGTGGCGCACGCTTCAGCGCGGACGACCCTGCGGGTCGTCACCGATGTCAGAGAACTCGACGCCAATACGTGGCGCACGCTTTAGCGTGCAGGGGCGAACTTCAGTTCGCCCTGCGGGACGTTAGTCCCGCTAGATCAGTGACTTGCGCAGTGGTTCTCTGGAAAGCGGCCGCCGTGGGCTTCAGCCCACGGTTTGACGGCCGTTCGAAGATGGCGAGCTGAAGCTCGCCACAGCACGCTAAAGCGTGCGCCACGACGGCTCAAGCCCGCCGGCTATCCAAGTTCAGGACTTCGTTCAACGAACCTTGACGGTAGCCTTCCAGGTCCAGCGTCACGTATTTGAAGCCCAGTGCTTTGAAAATGGCCGTGAATTGGAGGGCCATTTCGGGCGTCAAGGCGCGAGCCAGTTCGTCGCGCGCGATCTCCAGCCGGACCAGCTCCCCGTGGTAGCGCACACGGAACTGGCGGAATCCGAGCGCCTTCACTTCCTCTTCGCCGCGCTCCACGGTCTTGATGTTTTCGATCGTCACCGGCGTGCCATAAGGGATGCGGGAGCTGAGGCAAGCGGACGCCGGCCGGTCCCAGGTGGGCAGGCCGGCCATGCGCGACAATTCCCGGATCTCCGCTTTGCGCAGGCCCGCGTCCACCAACGGCGCCTTCACCTTGTGCAACCCGGCGGCGTTTTGGCCGGGGCGGTAGTTCCCCAGGTCGTCGGCATTTACGCCGTAGATGATGTTGGGGATGCCGCGCTCGCGGCCGATTTCTTCCAGGCGGGTGAACAATTCGTCTTTGCAGTGGAAGCAGCGGTTCGCGTCGTTCTTCAGGTAATCGGGATTCTCGAATTCGCGCGTCTCGATGTATTCGTGCGGGATTCCGAACTGCCGCACGAAAGCTTCGGCATCGCGCTTGTGCGACTGCGGGATGGAAGCCGAATCCGCGGTCACGGCCAGCGCGTTGGCGCCCAGCACCTGGTGCGCAGCCCACGCCAGATAGGCGGAATCCGCCCCACCGGAATAGGCCACCATTACCCGGTCCAGCCCGCGCAGCACGGAAAACAGCTTTGCCTGCTTCGAATCGAGCAGGGCGGGATCGGAGACGTCGACCAGGGAGGTCATAGCCAGATTATAACGTTACTTGACGAGACCGACGTAACCGCTTCGGGGACAGGGCGCGCTCTGCGCGGCAGGAGCGCGCTTTGCGCGGCAGGAGCGCGCTTTGCGCGACAGGAGCGCGCTTCGCTCGCCGAAGAGCGGGGCTAAAAGCCCCGCGCGGGCTCAAGCCCGCCCTCCATTGCTGTGCGCACCGAATGTAGAAACTTGAAGGGGCGCGCTTTGCGCGCCACCTCTACAGGGCCTTCTCGAAGAAGTCCAACATGGCCTGGTACATCTGCTTCCGCAGCGGACCGCCCACGCCGTGCGCCTTCTGCGGGTACACCAGCATCTGGAACTGCTTGCCCTCCCGCTCCAAAGCATTGGCCATCTGCACGCTGTTTTGGAAATGCACGTTATCGTCCTCGATGTTATGCAGGATCAGCAGCCGCGCCTTAATCTCACCGGCGTTGGTCTGCGGCGAGCTGCGCTTGTAACCCTCCGGATTCTCCTCCGGCAGTCCCATGTAACGTTCCGTGTAAATCGAATCGTAGTTGCGCCAATCGCTCACCGGCGCGCCGGCGATACCAGCCTTGAAGACGCCCGGCGCATTGGCCAAGGCATACAGCGTCATGTACCCGCCATAACTCCAACCGCTGATGCCCACGCGCGTCATGTCCGCGAAGCCCAGCGTCGCCAGGTAGCGGATTCCATCGAGCTGGTCGTTCAGTTCGTGCGCGCCCGTTTCGTGATAGATCATGGATTCCCAAGCGTGCCCGCGGCCGGACGATCCGCGATTGTCAAGCTGCCAGATGAGGTATCCCTTCTGCGCCAGCACCTGATCGAAACCGGCGCCGCTCCAGGAGTCGCGCACCGCCTGCACACCCGGCCCGCCGTAAATCATGACAATCACCGGACACTTCTTGTCCGGCGAGAAGCCCGCAGGCTTGATCATCCGCGCGTAGAGCGGCACGCCGTCGGTGGCCTTGATCTTGACGATTTCGGTGGGCAGGATCTCGACATCCGGCGGCGTGGCCTCGGCGTAAACGGCGATCTGCGAACCGTCGCTCTCGTGCAGCGTGCGCCGCGGCGGCGTAGCCAAGGTGGATGCCGTATCCATGTAATACCGCGTGGTCGGACTCATTGAGATGGTATGCGTGCCCCCGCCGCCGCTCAGCCGCTGTTTCTGCTTGCCGTCCAGACGCACGCGGTAAAGCTGCCGCTCCAGCGGACTCTGTTCGGTGGAAACGAAGAAGACCTCGTGCGTCTCTTCGTTCACTCCCGCCACTTGGGTCACCTCCCAATCGCCCTTGGTGATCTGCGACTGCGACGCGTGTTTGTCGTCGATCGCGCAAAGGTAAAGGTGGTGGTAGCCGTCCCGCTCGCTGCCCCACAGGAATTGCTTCCCCTTATTGAGGAAGCGGAAGTCGTCGTTCACGTTCACCCAATACGAATCCTGTTCGCTCAGGAGCAGGCGCGAGACGCCTGTGCGCACGTCCGCCAGGCCCAGATCCAGACGGTTCTGTACGCGATTCAGGCGCTGGTAGGCCACCGCGCGGCTGTCGGGCGCCCAGTTTACCCGCGCCAGCAGGTGGTCGCGCGCTTCGCCGATGTCCATCCAGCGCGTGGGACCGCCCTCCACCGCCACCACTCCCAGCCGGACATCCGCATTGGGCGTGCCTGGCTGCGGAAAGCGCTCGGGCTCGGCCAGCGCGCGCCACGAGAGCAAATCCACCTGCGGGAACATCGATTCGTGGCCCACGTCAAATTGCAAATAGGCGATCTGGCCGCTGTCGGGCGACCACCAGTGCGCCGTCGCCAGGTTCAGCTCCTCCGGGTACACCCAGTCCAACTCGCCGTTCCATAGCGTGGCGGAGCCATCCGTGGTGAGCCGCGTGACTTTCCTGGACGCCACCTCCAGGCTGTACAGATCGTGTTCGCGGCGGAAGGAGACGAAGCGGCCGTCGGGCGAGAGCTTGGGATCGCGCTCCACTTCCGGCGTAGCGGTGAGCTGCTCCCATTTGAGCGTCTCGGTATGCAGCAGAAACAGGTCGCCATCGAGGCTGATCAGCATCTCCTGCCCGGTGGAGGACCATTGAAAGCCGTGTTCGGAAACGCGCCGGTTCTGCCAGTCGACGCCTTCCTGCTTCGGCGGCTTCACCGCCTTTTCCTCCAGCGGGCCGAGCGCCACCAGTTGCTTCTTCTTCTTCGATGCGACGTCGTACTGCGAGATGGCCTTTTCTTCCATCCAGGCGAAGCGCTTCCCGTCCGGCGCCCAAGCGATCTCCGGCAAGTGCACCGGCGCCGGGATGTTCTGGATGGCGATCGGTTTTTTCTCGGCGGCGAGGCCGGCGATCGCGAGCAGCAATAGGGCGCAGCGAATCCTTACCATAAGACTGCATTGTACATCCGCGACGCCAGCGCGCATCGCCGGTCTGCGCTGTGGCATGCTAAAAAGCAATCTCATGGAATTCGTCAGCGGCAATATCGGATGGATTGAAGTGATCTGCGGCCCCATGTTTTCGGGCAAGAGCGAAGAGTTGATCCGGCGCTTGCGCCGCGCCATGATCGCGCGCAAAAGAGTACAGGTGTTCAAGCCCATCATCGACACGCGTTACGCTCTCGACGAGATCGTGTCGCACGGCGATCTGCGTATGAAGTCGGAAATTGTGAGCGCCGCCAGCGAGATCCTGGACCGCGTGGATTGGCGGTCGGAAGTGATCGGCGTGGACGAGGCGAACTTCATGGGCGAGAGCCTCGTGGACGTCGTGCAACGCCTGGCCGATAGCGGAAAGCAGGTGATCGTGGCCGGATTGGATACGGATTACCTGGGCCGACCCTTCGTTCCCATCCCGGACCTGCTGGCGCTGGCCGAGTCCATCACCAAGACGCTGGCCATCTGCGTACGTTGCGGCAATCCGGGCAAGCACACGCAGCGCCTGCGCGGCGCCGAAGACCTGATCGTGGTTGGCGCCGCCGACATGTACGAAGCCCGCTGCCGCCGGTGCTTCGAGCCCGGCATTCCCAAGCAGACCGAGATGGACTTCCTCAAGGGCCGCAAGGCCGGGCCGCAACCGGGTTGATTCGCCGCAGTGGGGCAGGCGATTTCGCTGGTTTCGCCTCAGAGAGCCATAGGCGCCCCGCGCTCCGGGTAGTGTCATGCGCGGCCGGACGACGGTCCTTTTGTCCACGGTGGTCCGCTGCCATCATCGTCCACTTGTCGAGGCCTTGGCGGGGCTGAAGCCCCTCGCGGGCTAAAGCCCGCCCTCCCAAGCCTTCAGCGGCTGGGGAGGCGCGCGGCGATGAAATCCGAGATGCGGGTGGCGGCGGGAGGGTCCAGATTCGCCAGGACGGCGATGATGTAGCCGGAATCGGGCGAGAATTTCAATTCGCCATTCATGCCGGGCGCGCCGCCGCCGTGGCCCAGCCAACGCACGCCACCCGCGGTGGAATCGGAGAATCCGTAAGCGTATTTCACGCCGGGGTCGCGCTCGACTTTGCCCGTGGTCAGCAGTCCCGTGTATTCGGCGTTGAGGAGTTTGTGTTCCATTACCGCATTGGCGAAGTTTGCCAGGTCGGCGACGGTCGAGTAGCCTCCTCCGGCGGAGGTGCCGCGCACCGGAAGGGTATCGTTGTTGGGCTGCCATTGACCCTCTTTGTGCATGTAGCCGATGGCGCGGCCCTCCACTTTTTCTTCTTCCGGAAGCGAATCGGTGCGGGTCATGCCCGCCGGCTGGAAGATATGTTCCCGCACGTAATCGTAGTAACTGGCGCCGGAGACCTTTTCGACCAACACGCCGAGCAGAATGAATCCGTAGTTGCTGTAAGCGAACTGCGCGCCGGGCTCGAATTCCGGAGCGCGCCGGCCGTATAGCGCGACGTAATCCGCCAGCGTGCGCAGCGTCAGGCGATTCTTTTCAAAATCGGGACCGAAGATATCGCCGGTCCCGCCGGTGTGGGTGAGCAGATGATGCACGGTCACTTTGGCGGCCGTCTCTTTATTGGGGTAATCGGTCAAGTACTTTCCGATGGGATCGGTCAGCTTCAACTTGCCGGCCTGCGCGAGCTGGAGCACGGCGGTAGCGGTGAACATCTTATTCATGGAGCCGATGCGAAAGCGCATGTCCAACTGGTTGGGGATGTGGCGCTCGCGGTCGGCCGGTCCGTAGGCGCCGGAGAAGACCAGTTTGTGCCCTTTGGCGATCATAACGGCTCCGGCGAAGCGGTCTTCGGCGGTGCGCTTTTGGATCTCGGCCTGCAGCGCGGCGATGGCTTCCGACTCACTCAGCCGCGCCGGGGCCGGAGAGCCGGACGATGGAGGGATGAGCCGGAGGCCGAACTGCTTGAACTGGTGCGGAGGGGCGGGATCGACCTCCAGGGTGAAGCGGGCGAGATTATTGGAGTCCCGCTCCTTGACGATGCCGGTCAGCCTGTCCGGAGTGGACTCCTCGACATTCTTGAAATCGAAACCGCCGGTCATGCGCCGGAATTCCATTTGATCGTCGAGATGGCCGGCGGCCTGCGGATCGTTTTCCTTGAGGAAGCTTTGGATTTCATCGCGTTGACCCCGGTTGAAGACCTCGAGCCAGCGGGCGAATTGACGGCCGACGGGTGTGTCCGGAGTCTGAGGAGGCTGGGCCGCGAGAAGGCCGCATAGGGCGGCCAGCCACAGCGTGAGCCGAATCAGTCGTTTTGGCATAAGGCGTTAGACGGTCAAAAGCCGAATCGATACCATTTTTTCTTAGGAGGGCCAGGCTCGGGATCGACCAGCAGGATCTCTTCGCCGGCGATGACGGCCTGGGGCGCGGTGGTGAAGAGCGTTTCTGCCAGGCTGGGGCTCCAGGTCTTCGCGACGTATTCATAGGTGTCGCGGAGGACCGGCGTGCGATACGTGGTGTCGTGGGCGTCGCTGGCGATGAAGTGCACCAGGTTACGGTTCATCAACTCGGTGGCGACAGACTTCGCGGTGCGTCCGAAGCCGCCCAGCAAAGATCCCGCGGTAACTTGCACGAGGGCGCCGTTTTCGACCCAGGATCGCAACTGATCGAGACGGGTTTGCAGGAGGGCGTTGCGTTCGGGGTGGGTAATGATGGGAGTGAGGCCCACCGCCTGGAGGCGGGCGAAGATTTCCTGGGTGGTGCGAGGGATGAGCAGGTCGGAGAATTCGACCAGGAGATAACAGAGGTGATTGATGGCGTACTTGGGGGGATGGGCCAGAGCGTCCTGAATATTCTCCAGGGTGAGATGGAAGTCGCAGCCACGGTGGATGCGGGGGAGGGGGCCGGCGGCGTCTTGCAGTTCCACGATTTTCTGTGCGATCAGGCCGGGGTCGAAGGTGAACTCGCTGTTGGCGTGAGGGCTGGCGACGATGTCGGTGGTGCCGGAATCGGCCGCCAGGCGCAGCATGGCGATGGACTCGTCGAGGGTTTCGGCGCCATCGTCGAGGCCAGACAAGATATGGCTATGGATATCGACCACTTCTGATGCTACTACAAGTTGCGGGGGGCGGTAAATTTGTCGGAGATTATCTTGGCGGAGGCCGCACCTGATCCGAAAGGAGATTGTTCGTATGTCCAGATTTGCCCGCCGGGCTTTGCTCGGCCTGTTGTCGCTCTCTGCCATAGGAACGTGTTTCGCCGCCAGCCCTGCCATCGGCTTGGTGGTGGCCAACGGCAGCTTCCAATTGGACCACTCGAGCGTGCGGGGAAGCGCCACGCTCTTCGATGGCAATGTGATCGAAACGAACGTTTCGTCGTCGCAACTGCAGCTCAACAACGGCGTTAGTCTGCGGCTGGCGGCGGAGACGCGCGCGCGCGTCTATGAAACGCGGCTGGTTTTGGAGAAAGGCATCGGGCAGTTGGAGTCCACGAAGTATCGGATCGAGGCCGCCAGTTTGCAGGTTGAGGCGGATAAGCCGGGCACCACGGCGCGGGTGCAGTTGACCGGACCGAAGCGCGTGGTGGTAGCCGCCCGCGATGGGGCCGTGCGCGTGAGCAACAGCGACGGGGTGCTCATCGCCAGACTGGATAGCGGCCGCGAAATGTCGTTCGAACCGCAGGAAGGCAGCGCCACCACGGTCACGAAGGTTTCGGGCATTCTGGCGATCAAGGACGGCAAGTTCGTCGTGGTTGACCGGGTCACGAACGTCACCATGCAGCTTCAGGGTACCGGCTTGGAAGCCGAGGTCGGAAATCTGGTGGAGATTACCGGAACGGTGAATGCCGCGGCGCCCACGGTGCCGGGGGCTTCGCAGGTCATCGACGTCACCAGTATCAAGCGCCTGACAAAGGGCAAACGCGAAGCGGCGGCGGCGGCGGGCGCCGGGGCCGCGGGAGGCGCGGCTGCGGGAGCGGCGGCTGGAGGCCTCTCGACAGGCGCCGTAGTGGCAATCGTGGGCGGAGTCGCCGCGGCCGGCACGATAGGCGGGCTGGCGGCCGCGCATGCGCTGCCCGGGCAGGGCAGCAGCCAGCCAAGCACCAGCCGGTAGGGGCGAGCTTCGCCCCGTTGGGGACGGCGCCCGGGGCTGGGGTGTGTTTCCGATGCGCCGTCAACCGTACTCCGTGCCGAACTTCCGGCCCAGAGGACAACCGTCTGAGGCCCGCCCTCCAACTCCGCCGGCCTAGGGGCCCCGGAATGCAAACTCCAGGGGCGGGCTTTGCTCCTAACATCGAAAAAAGGCGCCGATGTCAAGGCGGCGCGGCGCGCAGGAGTACGCCCGCCAGAGCTGCCCCAAGACACAAACTGTCTTACAGAACAAGCTATCAGCTATCAGCCATCAGCTTTCGGCACCCGGCGCTGCGGGCGAACGCCGCGACGAGTGTCATGCCGAGCACTGAAGCCTGGGCGCAAGGCTGGAAATCTTTGTGACCCACAAAGGTTTTCAGCTTTAGTGGTACATAGCATCTCAGACCGGCAGAGGTTACCAAGGCGGAGCAAATTAAACAGAGAAAAAGTAACCGCGATGTTTACCATCTGTATGCTGAAAACATTTCAACCGGCTTTCTGGTTAGTCCCGAATGGGACTCAGATAGCGATAGCTTTGTCTTATGACTGAGTCACGGGCGTGGTTCGCATTGACGTCGAAGCCGCGGCACGAGAAGGTTGCCGCGGAGAACTTGCGCATCAAGGGGCTGGAGTCGTTCGTGCCGCTTTACCGGACACGGCGCCAGTGGACGGATCGTGTCCAGTCCGTCGATTTGCCGCTGTTCCCCGGTTATGTATTCTGCCGTTTCGCTTATGCGAGCCGGCTCCCGGTGTTGAACACGCCCGGCGTAACGTCCGTGGTGAGCTTTGCGGACACGCCCGCGCCGGTGGCCGACGACGAGATCTCGCGCATCCGCGCCATTCAGGCGTCGGGGCTGCCGTCGCAGCCGTGGCCGTACGTGCGTGTGGGACAGAAGGCGCGCATCGAGCGGGGAGCCCTGGCCGGCCTGGAAGGCGTTCTGATCCGCGAAAAGGATGCGCTCCGCGTGGTGGTTTCCGTGGAGTTGTTACGGCGCTCAGTGGCCGTGGAAATAGACCGCGACATGATCCGCGCGGTGAGCGGCGCGGAGCACGCCAGTATGGCGTATGTGTATCTTACCAGGCAAAGACTTCGATTTTGAGGCGGGACTGACACTGAAGTTGAAGACTGCGCACCAGACCGATCCCGTGTTTGGCGATGACCAGTAAGCCTAGAAATCGGATCGTAGTGTTCCGCCTCAGCCAAGACGAGTATCAGTCGCTGCAGGAAGCCTGCACCAGGGCGGGCGCGCGAAACCTCTCCGACTTCACCCGTTCCGAGCTTCTGGAATGCCTGGCTTTGGGGGCCGGTTGCGGCCACCTGGCCCGCCGCTTCGCTTCGCTCGAACAGCGGATTGCGGTGATGCAATTCCAACTGAACAACCTGCTTCAAGGAGTGTTAAATGAAGAAGTCAAGCAGCAATCTTAGGGACAGGCTGGGAAGCCTGTCCTACCTTCTTTTGTTGGTCATTGTGCCGGCGGCCCCGGCGCAGGTGCGCCCCGCGCCGGAGGTGCCCTACGCCAATTTGCCGGCGCAACGCATCGGCGCCAACGACCTGTTGGCGGTCTCGGTGTACGACGTGCCGGAGTTGACGCGCACGCTGCGGGTGGGCGCGGATGGAATGGTGCGGCTGCCCATGCTCAAACAGCGCATCAAGGCCGAGGGGCTGATGCCGGGCGAGTTGGAAACGGCGATTGCGGCGGCCCTGGTGGCCGAGCAACTCATCGTGGACCCTTTCGTCACCGTCACTATCGCCGAATACAACAGCCGTCCCATCTCCGTGGCGGGCGCGGTAAAGCAGCCGCTGACGTTCCAGGCGTCCGGCCCGGTGACCTTGTTGGAAGCCATCACCAAGGCCGGCGGACTGGCTCCCGAAGCGGGGCCCGAAATCCTGGTCAGCCGCGCGCAGTCCGGCCCGGATGGCTCGGTTACCGCACTGGTGCAGCGGATTCTGGTCAAGGGCCTGATCGATGCCGCCGATCCCACGCTGAACATTTCCTTGATCGGCGGCGAGGAGATCCGCGTGCCGGAAGTGGGCAGAGTTTACGTGATCGGCAACGTCAAAAAGCCGGGCGCTTTCGCCGTGCAGGACGGCGTGGAATCGACGGTTTTGAAGATGCTGGCGCTGTCTGAAGGGCTCATGCCCTACGCCTCCAAGGAGGCCTTCATCTACCGCCGGGAAGCCAACGGCAGCAAGAACGAGATCCAAATCCCGCTGAGCAAAATCATGGAGCGCAAGGCTCCGGACGCGACCCTGCTGGCCAACGATATTCTCTACGTGCCGGATAACAAGGGACGCCGCATGACTCTGGGCGCCCTGGAAAAGGTCATGGCCTTCGGCGCGGGCGCCGGCACGGCGCTCATTTACGCCGGAGTTCGCTGAGCCGGTATTGCGTATATGGCGATCAATGGCTAATCCTATGACCGAACCCAAAGCTCTCCCCGCTCCCAACCAAGCCTTGCAGCCAAACTGGTACGGCTACGACGTCGAGCCGCCGGAGCAGGCCGCCGTCCCCCTGGCGCACTATCTTTGGATCCTCCGCCGCCACCGCTGGAAGATCGTGATTTTCGTCTTCGCGTGCGTGACCGCCACGTTGATCGTCTCCGCGCGGCTGACGCCGATTTACGAATCCACCGTCACGGTGGATATCGACCGTCAGATGCCGTCGGCCATCATCGGCCAGGACGCCGGACGCGCGCCCCTGAACGACGCCGACCAGTTTCTGGCGACTCAGGTGAAGCTGATCCAGTCGGATTCGGTGCTGCGGCCCGTGGCGCAGCAGTATCATCTGCTCGACCTTGAAAAAGACGCGTCCGACGTCACGCCCGAGAAATCTTCCGAGGCCGAGGAGGACGCTCCCATCCTGCTCAAGAAGCTGAAGGTGACACGCCCGCCCAACACTTACCTGCTGCTGATCAGCTATCGCTCGCCGCAGCCGCGTCTGGCGGCCGACGTGGCGAACGCGGTGGCGCGCTCCTACGTGGAGCACACTTATAGCATCCGTTTCCGCTCCTCCGCGTCTCTGGCGGAGTTCATGGAAAAACAGCTCGAGGAATTGAAAGCCAAGATGGAGCGATCGTCGGGGGCCCTGGCGCAGTTCGAGCGCGAATTGGACGTGATCAATCCCGAACAGAAGACCAGCATCGTCTCCGCGCGGCTGCTGCAGCTCAACACCGAGTACACCAACGCGCAAACCGACCGCGTGCGCAAGGAATCCGCCTGGAAATCGGTCGCAAGCGGATCGCTCGAAGCCGCGCAGGTCTCCACCCAGGGCGATAACCTGAAGACGCTCTCCGCCAAATTGGACGAAGCCCGCCAGAAGTTCGCCGACACCAAAACGCACTACGGCCCGAGCCACCCCGAGTACCGCAAGGCCGCGGTGCAAGTGGAGGAGATCGAGCGCCAGTTGCAGCAAAGCACCAAAAACGCGGCGCAGCGGGTGGAAGTGGAGTACCACGAATCCGTCAACCGCGAGAACATGCTGCGGAAAACCGTGGCCGAGACCAAAGCGGAGTTCGACCGGCTGAACGCGCGCAGTTTCGAATACCAGTCCTTGAAGCGGGAAGCCGACGCGGACAAGTCGCTTTACGAGGAATTGGTGCGCAAGATTAAAGAGGCCGGCATCAACGCCGGATTCCAGAACAGTTCCATCCGCATAGCCGATCCCGCGCGCGCCGCCATCAGGCCGGTCTTTCCGAACCTGAGGCTGAACGTGTTATTGGCTTTTCTGTTTTCCACTCTGCTAGCGGTGGGGTTCGCGGTCCTGAGCGACCTGCTGGACAGCTCCGTGCGCGATCCCGAACAGGTGCACACGCTTTTCCAGACCGACGTGCTGGGCAGCCTGCCGATGGTAAAGACTTGGCGCCGCGGCCTGGTCTCGGTAGTATCGGGCGATCCCGGCACGGCGGCGCTGGTGCGCGCGGAGGGAAGCGCGGTGGCACCGCCGGACCGCACCACGACGGGTTTTGAAGAGGCCGTGCGCACGCTGCGCAACTCGATTCTGCTGGGGTCGTTCGACCGGCGGCTGAAGTCGCTCATGATCACCAGCGCCACGCCGTCGGAAGGCAAGACCACCACGGCGGTGCACCTGGCCATCGCGCACGCCCAGCAGAAGCACAAGACCCTGCTGATCGACTGCGACCTGCGCCGTCCCGGAGTCCACACCAAGCTGGGAATCAATCCGGAAACGGGCCTTGCCGCCGTTTTGCAGAACGGGATGCAATGGCGCGAGAAGCTGGTGAAACTGGTGGAACTCGACGACCTGGATATCCTGCCCACTGGCTATTCCAGCCGCCGGGCCGCCGACCTGATCGGGCGGAGGCTGGCGGAAATCCTGGAAGAGGCCGCGCATGACTACGACCTGATCGTGGTGGACTCGCCGCCCATGCTGGGCTTCCCCGAGCCGTTGCAAATGGCCGCCGCGGTGGACGGCGTGGTGATGGTTGCCAAGGCCGGCGAGACCAATCGCAAAACGGTGGGTTCGGCGCTCAATACCCTGCAGCGCGTGCGGGCCAACGTAGTCGGGATCGTGCTGAACTCAGTGACGAGTAATATGAGCGACAGCTATCGGTATTACGGCTATTACGGGAAGTATTATCGATACTATAAGACCGCCGAGGACGCCTGAAGGGCCCTCATGGGTTTGGGTTTTCTCAGTGAGTGAACATAACATGACGCCCACAGTTGCAGTCATCGGATGCCGATATTGGGGCAAGTACCCCGTCCGCAATTTCCGTCAGATCGGCGCGCTTCAGCTCGCATGCGATGCGACTGAAGAAGGCCGTAGCGCGGCAGCCGAGACCGCACAGGGCTGTGAAGTCGGCTCCGATCCATCGCTCCCCAGTTGCCTGGAGGTCTCCGCAATTGAATGACTCACTCACTGTTGTCCTCGGAGGCCGCGGCAAGCCATTCAGGGTCATTAGGAGTGGTGCCGAAGCCTTCTGGATATCCGCCTCCGGTGGGCGTTGGGAGCCCGAGACGTTCCGCGTCTTCGATCGCTTCCTCAGCAGCACGGCTTCCTACATTGATGTGGGATCGTGGATCGGGCCGACGTTGCTATACGGATGCCAGCTGGCGCGCGCAGCGTACGGTATAGAACCTGATCCGGTTGCATACGCAGAACTTCGCAAGAACATTCAACTGAATGCGAGCCTTGCCGCGAATGTGAATATCTATAACGTCTGCATAGCGACGACCTCGGGCAGTGTCAAGTTTGGCAGCCGGGCAGAGGGCGGCGACTCTATGTCCAGCCTGCTATTCGCCGACCAGGGAAAGACGGTATGGAATGTGGCCGCACTTCGGTTCGAAGACTTTGTTAAGAAGGCGAACGTCACCGACTGCTCATTTATCAAGATCGATATCGAAGGCGGGGAATACCAACTTCTGTCCTCAATTGCGCCCTGGCTGAACAAGTGCAGGCCCACGCTGTACCTCTCATTTCACCCATGCTTCCTATTTCGCCCCTCGTCGCGTGGATGGGTGTCATGGTCTGTTCGCACAGCATATGGTTTTCTCAAGACGTTCAGCCTGCTTAGGACACTCCGATTCTACTACGACGCATGTTGCGGCCGCCTAACAACGTTAAGGACGCTGCGGCTCGTTTGTAGAGGGACATTTGCCATCCTAGCGACGGACGAGCAGTGGTAACAGTGTTACGCGGATGAACGCTGCGCGAACAATCGTGAGCCCCCCTTCGCGCCGTCGGGCCGTCGGCCTAAACTTTATCGCGCAGATCACTGGAGTGGCCTTCGTTACGATCCAGGGAATATTCCTGGTTCCGCTCTATCTGCGTTTCGTCGGGGTTCCTCTCTACGGTGCCTGGTTGGCCAGCATACAGCTCGTCGGCTGGGTTACGGTGCTTGATCCCGGAACTGATGAAGTCATGCGGCAACGAGCGGCCGCCGCCTACGGGAGGGGGCAGCTAAGCGACCTCGGGCAGTTGATCGGTACTGGTCTGGTCATAAACAGTTTTATCGCGATCTGCCTAGCCGGTACGACAATGCTTTTGATACCTGCACTGCCCAGGTGGTTCCACGTGGATGGCCAAGGCGCAGCACAACTTACCCGGGCGGCAGTCATCCTTGCGTTGGCCTCAGGCACTACGATTGTGGCATATGCGCTAGGCTCGTCTCTGCTGGCCCTCCAACGCGCGGGAGCGTACGGAGTTGTCCTGATAATCGGAAATATCGCAGGGATAGTCCTCAATATTAGCCTTCTGTACGCCGGGTGGGGCCTGGCCGCAATCGCTGTCGGCTTCCTGTTTAAGGCTGCGGTGTGGGTAGTAGGGTGGAGTTGTGTACTCATTTGGATCTGCCGGCCCCGGGGGCGTGAACCGTTGCACTTCAGCTTTTCCGCCCGCCGGGCCCGCGAACTGGTTCGCCTGGCCTGCTACATGCTCGTATCAAAGATCGCCTCCATGCTGCAAACAAGCTCCGACGGCGTGCTCACCGGCATTATACTCGGATCTTCCCAGACGGCGGTCCTAATGCTGACGGGCAAAGTGATTGACGCCGCCAGAATGATCCCCGATAGGATCGGAGCCGCGATGCAGCCTGGCCTTGCGCACCTCGCAGGGGTGGGCGACCACGAGAAAAGCTTGCGAATATCAACCCATTTTCTTGCGACCGTTAGTCTTATCGCAGCCCCCCTGATCGCAACGGCGGTCGTGCTTGATCGGGACGTGGTCCGCTTGTGGGTTGGAGCCGCGCTTTATGGGGGACAACCGCTTAGCGCGTTAATTGGGGTGTCCTCGCTTCTTACGCTTCTCACGACAGCCATTTACCACGTGCTATTCGCCAACGGCTTGATAGAAACAACCTCCAAGATCTTCCTGATAGCTGGTGCGGTGAAGATAATCCTCATGGCAGCCCTACTTCGCTCGTTCGGGCTGATCGCCGCGCCAATAGCGACAACCGCGGCGATCCTGATCGTGACGGGGCCCAGATATCTCCGGGCGCTATCGGTAACCTTTCGTCTCGACCATGGGCAGGAACGTCGCCTCCTCGCGAGTGTGCTCTCTGGACCAATAATCTGTATAACCTTAGCCGCTCTGCTAGGCAACGCTCCAGTTGCATCGACGTGGGCTGCCGCGGCGCTCAAAGCGTTCTTGGTGTTGGTAATTCTAGCTGGGGCCATCTTGGCACTACGGCCAGCCGCCCGACAGGATGCCGTCACAGTAGTACTCTGGGCCAGGCGCAGAGGCTGGCGGAGCGGCCCTGCATAGCCGCGATGTCCGACGAGAGCCGACCAACCCGACCGCCGCACACCGAGGAGCTCCAAGATCAGCGAATGCGCCTTGCGGCCACTGGCGCTCGTGCCGTAGCTGCAAGAAAGCATGGTCCTTAGCCACAAGTGAACGTGACTCAACGGGCTCCCTGCGCGATATGATTCTTCAGAACGCTCCGCTGGTCAGTGTAGTCGTTGTCAGTTACGACAGGCTTGCTTTGCTGCGCCGAACGGTCAGTTCCTTCTTGAATAAGTCGACATATCCCAGGACGTCGCTGGAACTCATTTTATGCGATGACGGCTCGCCGCAATCGGTTCAGGAGCAAATGAGGACCCTTCCGTTCGGCCTGTTTCTAATGTCTTCCCAGAACTGCGGAATGGCGCACAACACGAACAAGGGACTACGTGCAGCTTCGGGGCAGTATATCCTCCAGCTACAGGACGACTGGGAGTGCACGGGGCCCGCCGACTTCATAGAAGTTGCCATCGATCTCTTTACGGAACGCGAGGACGTTGCCTTGGTGCGCTTGCAAGACCCATTCGATGGACCACACGAGTCTTGTGTCCTGCAGCCCAAAGGACGTACTGCCCACATCTACTCAAAACACCAACATTGGCGAGCAACTGCTGGTGAGTATGTCTACTCGGACAACCCACACATCAAGCGCCGGCGTTTGCACGAGATCTTGGGTTTCTATGCGGAGGGGAAGCCGATGCATTTGACAGAAATGGACTTCTGTCGTCGATTCGAGAAACAACCAGACATGATGGCGGCTTTCGTTGACGGTTACTCGTGCTTTCTCCATACAGGCTTGGGGTCGTCTTTCAACCCGGTTCACAAAGAGCCGCAAGTCCGAAAGCTGGTTAAGCAATTGCCTGGCGCAATACTAGCACTTAAATGCCTGCACAGCGCGAGGAATGTGATAATGCGGCGTGTGATCCACAACAGCTTTCGGCGGACGTGACTGACCGAAGAGTTAGCAACAATACGGGTAGCCCACACAGGTCTCTGCGCGGGACAGTGTTGACGCGACCATGTGAAACTCCCAAAATGAGGTTGATGACATGACATCTGTAATGCGAGAATACAAATCGTACCGTGAACAACTCTATGCGAAGTATGCAACTGTACAGGTTCCGAGGTGGTTGCACAGTTCTGAAAGAACAAACCGAAGCGGCCAGCGTGCAATCGTGGGGCGCTTACAGGCTTGGCTGCCTCGCACTAAAGACGTCTGCTGCCTCGATCTCGGCTGCGGCGCCGGCGACCAGCTTATGGCGCTGAGGTCGCTTGGCTTCAACAACCTCATCGGGGTCGACAGAGGCCCAGAGCAGGTGGCGATTGCAAGAGGCCGCGGCCTCAACATCGTTCAGGCGAATTGTCTGGATTACCTCCGCGCGTCGGAGCGCTCGTTTGACATGATCTTTGCATTCGACATCATTGAGCACTTTACCAAAGACGAAGTGTTGGAGTTGCTTCGTCTCATCTGGGAGCGATTAAAGCCCGGTGGCGTTCTAGTTTTACAGACCCCGAACGCGCTGTCACCGTGGGCGTCTCACTTTAGATACTATGATTTAACTCACGAGCTCATTTTCAGCCCGACGTGCCTCGTGTCGACGCTCCAACTGAGCGGCTTCACAAATATCGCTGTGCGAGAGGTAGGGCCCTATGTACACGGTTGCAAGAGCGCAGTTCGCTGGGTCCTATGGAAGCTGATTTGGGCCGGCTGCGCATTCTGGAACTGCGTGGAGTCAGGCGCACTATATGGCGGTGTCTACACGAGAAATATGCTCGTTAGAGCGCTGAAGGAGGGCGCGTAGCGATGACCATTGTCTACTGCGGCGAGCTTTGGTCTGGAGGTACGTGCGGGATGCGGAGGGGTGCCCTGCTTGGGGCGGGTCATAATGTCGTATCAGTTGATAAGACTTATGTCCCCACTGGTCTATTGGGATTATCCGTACGGGCATTGAACAGGCTTGGATACGCTGCGGACCCGTCACGGGTGAACGCACGGTTGCTGGCATCAGTTCTGAACGACAAGCCTCAACTGGTCTGGATCGATAAGGGACTATGTGTAACCCCTCGTACGCTGCGGGCAATTCGCATTCTCCAGCCAGTTGCGCAGATTGTGCATTACAGCCCCGATGATATGGGTGGGCGACACAACCAGTCCCGGCAGTATCTGGACAGTGTTCCGCTGTACGATTTGCATGTTACAACCAAGTCATTTAACGTCGCCGAGGTTAAACGGTGGGGAGCCAGGGCAGTAATATTCTTGAATAATGCGTATTCCAGCGACCTCCATCGCCCATTAGACATCAGCGCAGAAGACAGACTCGCCTTCGGCGGCGACGTGGGCTTTGTTGGAGCTTTCGAAAAAGACCGGGCGGAAGCGCTGAGGTTTCTTGCCAGCCGGGGCTTACGCGTGCGAATTTGGGGAGGAGGTTGGGAAGGGTGGGCCAGGCGCAATGGCGATCCGAATATGCGGGTGGAAGGCCGCTGGCTTTGGGGCCAGGAGTATGTGAAGGCGCTTTGTAGTTTCGAGATTAATCTGGGCTTTCTGCGGAAGCTCAACCGGGATTTGCAGACTACGCGCTCGGTTGAGATTCCTGCGTGCGGCGGCTTTATGCTGGCGGAACGGACTGCAGAACATCGCCAGTTGTTCACAGAGGGCGTTGAAGCAGAGTTCTTCACTACTAAGGACGAGCTTCTGGAGAAATGTTGCTACTACCTTGCGCACAGCGAAGAGAAGGCGAGAATCGCTGCGGCGGGCCGGGCACGGTGCGTTCAGTCCGGATATAGCTACGAGCGCCAAGTTGAAGCTGTGCTGGATCAACTTAGCGTGCTGAGGGCGGGTCGCAACTGTACCGCTTTGGGCGCTTAGCATAGAGGCGCTGGTTGGACGCCCCTTTGCTGGCCGTGTTGGTTCGGGCGCGGTAGTACCAGTGGCTTTGTGAAGACAAGGCGATATGAACACGTTAAGGTCAACACGGTCCGTCCGAAGGGAGGGGAGCGCCGCTGGATTCAGGAAACATGAGTGTAGGCTCTTCGCAGGAGTCGCTGCGATCTGTATCTGCAGCGACATAGTATTGCCACCCGGTCCGGGCCTCGCAGCTGGGTCTTTGCTGTACTTAACTTGGGCCATATGGCTCACCAGGAGAGAGGCAAGGGCGGCTCTCCTCACTCTCAACCCAGTGGTCAGTTACCAGATCTGGCAGGCAGCGGTGCTTGGAGTGTCCCCGCTATACATAAGCCTCACAAATCTCGGCGGCACCTCCGTCCCGCTCGGGAATCAACATGTATCGCTAGAATGGGTTGCGTACGGGCACGCAATCATGGTCGCAGGATCCTGTGCGTTCTATGCCGGCATGAAACGATTTCAGCCCAACGAGTCGGCGTCCGAATGTGTTCCCTTGGCTTCGGCGTCCGCGCTGCACCTCGCCGTTGCCGTCTTGGCAGGAAGCGTTTTTCTGGCGGCCAGAGCGAGCGTTACACAATACGCGGGCAGCACTGTTGCGCAGCTCAGCTTTCTGCCTATGGCGGTGCTCTGCATGGTGGCCACGAACCAGCGCGGCGCGCGGCGGCGTTCAGCGAACACGCGGTTCTGGATACTACTTCTCGGCTCTCTATGGTTGCTCCTGCTGAACGCAAGGGGCGACTCGAAGATGGAACTGATACTGTCATTCATTCCGCTTCTATGGTGGCTCCTGAGGATGCAAAAACATATACGGCTTCTGATGGTCGCTGCCGCGTTGGCCGCACTGTATCTCCTAGTGTTCGCACCCCTTGTCTTTGCTGTACGAAACAACGTGTACGCGCGCGACGAGTCCGGCGCGCTCCGGGTGCTGTCGCCGAATGGTACGCCCGATGTTTTGTCCGGCATGCTGGATGCCTGGTCGTCAGGCCCTGAGGTATACATTCAGACTTGGTTCGATGAAACTATGCTCCGAATGTGCGACCCCGTGGCAACCGGTCTTGTAGCGTCCCTGGTTGAAGAAGGGGGCTTTCTAGACGGGCGCGGCTTCGATTACCTCCCGATATCCGCCGTTCCCCGGGCCCTGTGGCCACAGAAGCCTAAAATCAACCGCGGGCCCTACTTCTCCGCGGTATTAGGCATGGCTACGGACCCGAGTTTGGCCACGACCTCGACCGGGCAGACGTCCGCCGGGGAGCTCTACTGGAACTTCGGCTGGTCGGGGATGCTGCTCGGAATGTACCTTCTGGGCGCCTCAGTCTCGGGCCTCTGGTGGCGTGCGGCTGGCAGCGACCCTCGGCACGGTCTCTTGGAAATGACCGCATACACGGGGGCCATGTTGTCGTTCGTGCTCGGTACCGGAGCCGCCGCAGGACCCCTGTTTACGACGTGCGTTTCCGCTGGTATATTCTGGCGGGTTCTGATCGGACTACGGGGGAAAGCCGCCAAACGACAGAATAACGCCGTGAGTGACCGCCGTTTGCAGGTGCCTATCCACACATGCTAGTTACTCATTTCCAACGGCAGTCGGTACCGGGAAGCTTTTACAGCATTGAGCGCATTTTTCGAGAACTTCGCCGCGCACTGTCGGGGCAGTTCCAAATCGACGTTGTTCGCTGTCCGACCCCCTACCACTCGCGCATGTGGCTGCTGCACGGCCTCGTGAGAGCCCGCGCTCGAAGAGCCGACGTGAATCACGTAACGGGGGATATTCACTATGTGGCTCTCGGACTTCCCGGAGGCCGCACGATCCTGACGGTTCACGATCTGAACCGGCTTGATGAGATGCACGGAGTGCGAAAACACCTGTATTCTCTACTGTATTTCACTTTACCATTGCGCCGATGTCGATTCGTCACGACGATATCGAGCGCCACGCGCGACCGCCTCGTTGAACGCTTCCCAGTTGTGGCCGGGAAAGTCAGAATCATACCCGACTGTGTGCCTGAGGGATTCGCCCCGCTGCCGCGGATGGTGAATTCGAGGCCCCGGGTTCTTCAGATTGGCACGAAACCAAACAAGAATCTGGAAACAGTTGCACGGGCACTACAGGGCTTATCCTGTACGCTGCATGTAGTTGGACCGCTAAGCAGAGAGCAGCGTTCCCTTCTCAAGGGACTGAATATTCAATTTGAAAACAGCATCGACCTGCCAGACGGGGCTATGATCCGAGCGTATGAACGTGCCGATGTGCTGGCGTTTGTCTCGCTTAGCGAAGGGTTTGGGATGCCGATCATAGAAGCGCAGTCTATTGGGCGGCCCGTCATTACGAGCGATATAACACCAATGAACGAGACGGCGGGCGATGGAGCTTGCCTGGTTGACCCATATAGCAGCGACGACATCCGGGCTGGAATTCTACGGATCGTCACTGACGAAACGTATCGAGACGCGTTGATCCAAAGAGGATTCCAAAACGTGCCACGCTTTTCGCGGCATGCCATGGTCGCGAAGTATTCGGCTCTGTATGAGGAAGTATTGTCGCGAAATCAAGGCGAACACGCGAACACGCCATCGCGACCGATTGCACGCCGCAGGAACCTCCGTTAAACCCATGAAGATAGTAAATATTGGCATCAATCTGATGCCCAGCCGCGGGGGTATCTACCGCACAGTCACCTCATTTACGCGGGCATTCGCGGATCTGGGCTATAGCGGACACGTACTGAACTGTGGCCGGTCAACCGAGAGTGACGGCGAATCCCAGGCCTCTTGGACGTTCATAAAAACATCGTCCCTTCCGGTGCTTAAGCAGTACTTTTTTTGGCCAGGCTTTTTGACAAACGCAGCCCGGGAAGCTATCGGCGTTCCCGATTTGGTGTTCATACACGGCCTGTTTTATCACGCGGCTGTCGCCGTTGCGCTCTATTGCCGCAGCCTTGGAATACCCTATGTGCTAGTGGGCCACGGCTCTCTGGACCCGGTCGTGTTCACGTACAGATGGATACGCAAAGAGGTCTGGACGAGAATATACCGCAAAAGGCTTCTTGTTCAGTCCTCGGCAGTACTATTCTCGACGCGCGCGGAAGCTGAGAAAGCATCTAAATGGACGTCGGGAAGCAAAGTGCAGATCATACCATGGCCGGTCGAGCATTTCCCGGATTACGACAAGAATCGAGCCATGGCCATGTTGCTAAACAGATATGATTTGCCTTCACAGACCCGGTTGGCGCTATTTTGCGGGCGGCTGGACCCGATCAAGAGGCCCCTGGAGACGATTCGACATTTCAAAGCCACAGCGGGAAGAGGCTGGGTTCTGCTGCTCGTCGGCCCGCCAACCGGCGGGTTGTCTGTCGAGGCGGTCGAAGCAGCTTGCCGGGAATCCGGTCCGCCGTGCATTTGGGTTGGCCCAGCTTATGGACAGAACCTGATGGACCATTTTCGCGCCGCTGAACTGCTCATCCTGTTGTCCGCCAAGGAGAACTTCAGTCATGCGACCGCCGAGGCGTTGGCCCTCGGGGTTCCCCCATTTCTGTCCCGGGGCGTTGACCTCTGGCGTGAACTGGCGCCGGTCGACTGCTCTTTCGTAGCCCCGGACGATCAAGGCGCGCCGCTGCAGGCGGCGCTGGCACGGGTGCTCAGCATGGACCGGGACCAGCTTGGCGCCGCCGGAAACAGAGGGCGCGAGTGGGTAAGGAAGGAATTATCGGCGGAGCGATTCGCGCAACGGCTTGAAAAGCTATGTGAAGCCTTAGCCTGTACGCGTCACTGAATCGGCCGTGGGCTTCGGCGTCCTTGGGCCGCATCATGAGAGTGTTGCTACTGAGCAACTACTACAATCCGGAGTCCGTCGGCGCGGGAATCTGGGTGACCCAACTCGCTCGGGATCTCAATAGCCGCGGTCATGAGGTCACCGTAGTCACATCGTTTCCCAGTTATCCGCGGGGCGAGCTTTTCGACGGATATCGCAATCGGTTTGTTCATCGCGAGTCGGTCGATGGCATTGACGTTATCCGAACCTTCACCCACGCGACATCCCGCAAATCGTTTTGGGCCCGCTTTGCCGCCTTCGGCGCGTTCTGCCTCTCTGCCGCGCCCGGCTACTTGCGATGGCGGCGCCCGGTGGATGTGGTCTATGCAATCGTGCCCCCGTTGCCTTTGGGTGTTTCGGCATGGGCGATCGCGAAGGTGTCCGGGGCACGGCTCGTGATCAACGTGCAAGACATCTATCCCGACGTCGCGGTGGCTCTCAACTACCTTCGAAATCCCGCGGCCGTGGCTTTTTTCCGCCGCATGGAGCGTTGGATCTACCGGCGGGCCGAGCGAATCGTCGTCATCTCCGAAGGGTTCCGCGACAATCTCCTGGGCAAAGGTGTCGCGTCGGCAAAAATAGATATCGTGCCCAACTGGGCGGACCCCGACGAGATCGTCCCCGGACCGTCCGATAATGCATTCCGGCGCGAGACCGAGACTCACAACAGCGAGCTGCTGGTGATGTACTCCGGAGGGCTCACACACAACGCGGACATGAAGCCGGTGCTCGACGCGGCGGCGCAGCTACGCGGCTTGCCGATTCGATTCGCCATCGTCGGCGACGGCGTTCAAAAGCGGGCGCTTGTCGAGAAGGCCGCGTCTGCCGGGCTGGACAACGTCAAGTTCTATCCGTTTCAGCCCATCGCGCGCTATGGAGAAGTGTTAGCGGCGGCGGACGTGACGCTGGTGACGCTGAATTCGGCCGCCACACTGGCTTCGGTGCCGTCGAAGATCTACAAGCAGATGGCTGCGGCGCGGCCCATCGTCGCGATCACCAACCCGCGGAACGAGCTGAGCCGCCTTGTCACGGACGCGCAATGCGGAGTCACGGTGCCCCCGGGCGATTCCGCCCGCCTGGCCACCGTGCTGCGGGACGCCCTGAACAGGCGCGCGGTTTTCGCCGAGATGGGCCAAAGAGGCCGTGCGTACTTGGAACGCAACTGCAGTCGCGAGTCGTGCGTCGCGGCCATCGAAGCCGTGCTCGTGGATGCCTGTGCCGAGGCTCATACGCGCTCTGCTCTGGCGGAAACCAATTGAATCCTCGTGGAGGCGAACGTGAAGAGAGTGCTGGTGAATGGGGCCGGTGGCTTTATCGGCGGCCACCTGGTGAAGCGGCTCAAAGCCGAGGGATTCTTGGTCCGCGCGGTGGACCTGAAGCGGCATGAGTTCTCCGATCCGCCGGCCGATGAATTCATTCAGGGCGACTTGCGCGACCCGTCGTTGGTCCGCGATGTGGTCCGGGGAGTCGACGTCGTCTACCAACTGGCCGCGGACATGGGCGGCGCCGGGTACATCTTCACCGGCGAACACGACGCGGATGTGATGCACAACTCCGCCACCATCAATCTGAACTGCCTGCACTTTGGCGTGAAGGCCGGGGTCGGGAAGTTCTTCTACTCTTCCTCGGCGTGCATCTACCCCGAGTACAACCAGACGGACCCCTTGAATCCGACGTGTTCCGAGGATTCCGCCTACCCAGCGGCGCCCGATAGCGAGTATGGGTGGGAAAAACTGTTCAGTGAGCGGCTATACCTGGCCTACATGCGGAACCATGGGACCGAAGTCCGGATCGCCCGCTTCCACAACATCTTCGGTCCCGAAGGCGCCTGGAGGGGCGGCAAAGAGAAGGCGCCGGCTGCCCTGTGCCGTAAGGTTGCGGAAGCCGAAGATCGCGGCGAGATCGAGATCTGGGGCGATGGCCAGCAGACTCGCTCGTTCCTCTATATCGATGAATGCCTCGAGGGTGTCCGCCGCCTGGTCGAGTCGGACTTCACCGGGCCGGTGAATATCGGTTCCGAGGAAATGGTCACGATCGACCAATTGGCCGGGACGATCGCGGATATTGCCGGGAAGCGCCTCCGCGTCGTACACATCCCCGGGCCGCTTGGCGTACGTGGCCGAAACTCCGACAACCGCCTGATCCGGGAGCGCCTGAAATGGGCGCCGTCAAGATCTCTTCGGCAGGGTCTTGAAAAGACCTACGCCTGGATCGAGAGCCAGGTACACGCAGATTCCCGTGGAGGGCGGCCAATCTTGGCCGCAGCCGCCTTTTAGGCGGCCAGAGCCGGCTGAAAGCCGTCCCCAGAGGGGACCCCAGGGCAATATTGCCCGCCCTCCAGTAAAAAAACCACCATGGCCCGCATCCGCGACCTCTTGATTGTATCGGTGCTGCTGCTGGCGCTCTCGCCCGTTTTGTTGTTGTGCGCGCTGGCCGTGCGCCGATCTTCTCCAGGACCAATCCTCTACCGGCAACGCCGGCTGGGACTGCACGCCCGTCCGTTCACCCTCCTGAAGTTCCGCACTATGATCCACGGCGCTCCCGAAATCTGGAACCGCGACGGCTCAGCCTACACCGGCGCCGACGACCGTCGCGTCACCCCGGTGGGACGCATTCTTCGAAAAGCCAGCCTCGATGAACTTCCGCAGCTCTTCAATGTTCTCCGCGGCGAAATGAGCTTAGTCGGCCCGCGTCCGGATCAGGCGGACCAGATCCGGTTCTATACCGAAACCGAGAAGCGCAAGCTCGATGTGCGGCCCGGCATCACGGGCCTCGCCCAGATCAGCGGACGCAACAACATCTCCTGGGAGCGCCGGAAGGCCCTGGACGTGGAATACGTGCAACGACAGTCCTTCTGGCTCGACCTGTCCATTTTCGCCAGGACGATCCCTTACGTGCTCCTGAGAAAGGACATCCATACCGATGGCCACCACCCAAGTCGCCGCGCCAGTGCGTCGCATTGAAACGCCGTTTGGCACCGCCGCCTGGCGCGCGCTCGATTGGGATACCGAGCAATTCGGCATCCCCGCAGCGCGCCTCGACTTACTCGAAACCTCGGGTTCCTATACCGACGCCCGCGCCCACAAGCGGGAGTTGCTTACAGCGGTGCTGGCCGAGTGCCGCGAAGGCGGCATCCGGCATCTCTCCGCGCGCGTCGACACCGGCGACCTCGCCACGATTCCGGCGCTCGAAGAGGCGGGTTTCGAACTGATCGATGGTATCCAGACCTTTCTGCTTCGCATCAAGGGAAACCCGATGCCCGCGCCCTCGGGCACCCGCCTGTTCGAGCCCAAGGACCTGCCGGAGATTCTCGAAATCGGCCGGACCGCGTTCTTCTTCGACCGGTTTCATGCCGACCCCGCGCTTCCGGCAGTGGTTGCCGACCGCGTCAATGAAGCCTGGACGCGCAACTGCTGCCTCGGCATTGCAGCCGATGCGGTAGTGGTCGCCGAGGAAGAAGGCCGCGTCGCCAGTTACGTCACCTGCCAGGCGGACAGCCAGGCGCGAAATGGAATCATCGTCCTGGTGGCCACGGCCGTTTGGGCGCGCGGCAGAGGGGCGGCGCGCCGCGCCAGTGGCGCCGCTTTGCACTGGTTCGCCGAGCGGGGGATCGAAACCGTCGAGGTCGGAACTCAACTCCGCAACATCCCCGCCGCGCGCCTTTATGAAAGCCTCGGGTTCCGGCTGACGCGCACCAGTCTCACGTTCCGAAAGGTCCTTTAATGCGCAATTCGTTTCTGCCCTATTGCCTGCCGTTCATCGGTGAGGAAGAAATTGCGGAAGTCGCCGATAGCCTGCGTTCCGGCTGGGTGACCACCGGCCCCAAGGTGCAACGTTTTGAACAGGAGTTCGCGGCGTACACGGGCGCCAGACATGCCGTGGCCGTGAACTCCTGCACCGCCGCCCTGCACGTTGCGCTGGCGGCACTGGGCGTCGGCCCGGGCGATGAGGTGATCGTGCCCACGCTGACCTTCTGCGCGACCGCCAATGTGGTGGTTCACCTGGGCGCGACGCCCGTGATCGTGGATGTGGATCGCAACTTCCACATCGCTCCGGATGCGGTCGGCCGCGCCATCGGCCCGCGCACGAAGGCCATCGTCCCGGTGCACTACGGGGGCCAGGCGTGCTCGCTCCGGGAGATCCTGGAACTTGCTGGCGGCCAGGGAATTCCGGTGATCGAAGACGCGGCGCATGCCGCGGGGGCCGAGTACTCGGGAAGCCGGATCGGGACCCACGGCCGCGCGGTGTGCTTCAGCTTCTATGCCATCAAGAACATGACTACCGGCGAGGGAGGCATGATCACAACGAACGACGGCGATCTGGCCGCCCGCATGCGCCTGCTCTCGTTGCATGGCATGAGCCGCGACGCCTGGAAGCGTTACACGGAGGCAGGTTCCTGGTACTACGAAGTCCTCGAGCCCGGCTACAAGTACAACATGACCGATATTCAGGCCGCACTGGGAATCCATCAGTTGCGCCGGTTGGATGGTTTCATCCGGCGCCGGCAGGAGCTCGCGGCCATGTACGACGAAGCCTTTTCCGATCTCCCGGAGATCCTTTTGCCGGCGCGGCTGCCCGGCAGGACTCACACGTTCCACCTCTATCCGATCCGCCTCGAAGCGGGACGGTTGCAGTTGAACCGATCGGAAGTCATCGAACAGTTGCGTGCGCGCAACATCGGCGCCAGCGTTCATTTTATTCCGCTGCACCGGCATCCGTTTTACCGTCAGCGCTACGGGTATCGCCCGCGGCAGTTCCCGGTTGCCGAGGAGATCTATCAAGGGCTGCTCTCGCTTCCGCTTTATCCCAAGATGACCGATCGCGATGCGATTGATGTGGTTGCCGCGGTCCGGGAAGTCGTCGATTCTTACCGCGTCCCGGCAGGCCGGTTCTGCGAAGAAGGAGTCTCAAGTGCTGCGATCTCTGCGCAACTTTAGGTGGCAAGAAGCCGTTCCGCGCATAGCCGCGGACTTCACGATCGTGCACTTCAGCATGATCGCAGCCATGGCCATGTCCGTGGTCTATCAGGCCGGCGCCGGCAACGCCGTTGCGGCCTACGCCATCGTCTCCGGTTTTCTCCAATACTACACGGTGTTTTTCTGGGTCCTCTCTCCGATATTCCCTCTGGTCTTTCTTCTGAACGGATTCTATACGCATTCGCGCGCCTACGCCGGCCGCTACAAGGCATTGGTCGTGCTCCGTGGGGTGGTGGTAGCAGCCATGGTCTTCTTTGCCGCCAACTTCCTGCTGTTTGGATACGAGAAGGTCGGCCGCAGCGTAGCGCTGCCGTTCGTGGCGCTCGCCGCCGTTGGCACGGCTTCCGCGCGCATCCTCAAGGACCTCATGGAGAAGCGATACCTGGTGAAGTCCAAGACCACCCCTTTGCTTGCGCGCCGCGGCGATTGGGTGTTGGTAGTGGGGGGCGCCGGCTACATCGGTTCGGTTCTGGTCGAGCGGCTTCTCGAAAAAGGTTACCGGGTGCGGGTCCTCGATAGCCTCCTGTATGGCGACCAACCGCTGCGGCCGGTTCGAAGCCATCCGGATTTCGAACTGATCGTAGGCGACTGCAGGAACATCCAGGACGTGGTCAGAGCGGTGCGCGGCGTAGACTCCATCATCCACCTGGCGGCTATCGTCGGCGACCCGGCGTGCGATCAGGACCACGGCCCGGCCCTGGAAACCAACTACGCCGCCACCCGCATGCTGATTGAAATCGCCAAGGGGCACGGTGTCAGCCGTTTCCTGTTCGCGTCCAGTTGCAGCGTGTACGGAGCGACCGACGTCGAGATGGATGAGAACGCAGCGGTCGAGCCCATCTCGCTGTACGGCCGGACCAAGGTCGACGCCGAGCGCGCCCTGCTTGACGCGAAGAGCGACACATTCCACCCCACCATACTGCGCTACGCCACGGTATTTGGGTTGGGATACCGCCCGCGCTTCGACCTGGTGGTCAACCTGCTCACCGCGAAAGCCTGCCAGGAAGGCGTGATTACCATTTACAACGGGCATCAATGGCGACCGTTTATTCATGTGCGCGACCTCGTGGAGGCCACCGTCACAGTGCTGGAAACGCCAGTCAAGCTGGTGAGCGGAGAAATCTTCAATTTGGGCGACGGCCGATTGAATCACACCCTGACCGAAGTCGCGGAAGTGATTCGGAGCGCATTCCCGAATGTTCGAGTCGAGCACATCGACAGTTCCGACCGCCGGAACTATCGCGTCAATTTCGACAAGCTGTTGCGTCGCACCGGCTTCCGCGCGCATTACACCTTGCGCGATGGCGTGGACGAGATCAGGAAGGCTTTCGATGAGCGGCTGATTACGGATTATACCGATCTCCGTTACCACAACCAACGCTACCTGAAAGCCGTCGGCAGCCCGGCGAACAAGGATGAAGTCGATGCGTTGGTCATGGCGGCATTCTCCAATCACAGCCCGCATCACCCGGCATTCGCCACTGCCCAGGCTTCCTCCACCTAGAGTGGCTCGCCACTCGAGTTTCTACATGCGGTGCGCACAGCAATGGAGGGCGGGCTTGAGCCCGCGCGGGGCTTTAGCCCCGCTCTTCGGCGAGCGAAGCTCGCCCCTGCACGCTGAAGCGTGCGCCACTTCCAAAGGCGATCTACCTATGCTCGATACAACTGTGGATAAGGGTGTTCCCGGTTCGCCTTCCAGAACCTGGAGATACCCGCAGTGTCCTTTCCTGATGGAGTGTTCCGCCGCCGTCCTCGAGCAGGTCCGCCGGGAGGTGGAGCGTGCCCGCAAATCTCAGCGCGGGGAACGGGAAACAGGCGGCGTCCTGTTCGGTATCCGCGATCCCGAACGCATTCGCATCCTTGCCTCGAAGCCGCTCCCATGCGAGCATGCCATGGGCCCCGGGTTTGTTCTTTCCCAGAAAGACGAAAAACGCCTGGCGCAGCTCATCGCGGCCCCCGCCACAGACCCCGAGTTGAACGGTCTGGAGGCCCTGGGCTGGTATCACTCCCACATCCGCAGCCCGATCTTTCTCTCCGAGCGCGACCTCGAAATCCATTCCCGCTATTTCGACGCTCCATTTCAGATCGCTCTGGTTATTCGCCGCGAATCGGAACGGCCCGCTCGCGCCGGCTTCTTTTTCCGTGAAGCATCGGGCGAGATGCGCACGGAGGCCAGTTACGAGGAGTTCTCGATCGAGACTCCTCCGCCGCCAGCACCGAAACTCAAGCCGCCGGTGGTTTCCAAGCCGGCCGCCTCTCTCGGACCGACGCCGTCCCCTGCGAAGCCCCAGCCGCGGCAGCGCGAAGCGATCTGCCCCAGGTGCGGCAGCAAGCATCTCCGGCGGTCGCACAGGACGGGACCGATCGAGCGCTTCCGCGCGGTTTTCGGATTTCACCCGTACCGCTGCCATGAGTGTCTCACACGGTTCTTTCTGAATTCCAATCTACTGGAACGCGCCCAGTCCAGTCCCCGGAAACGACCGGAAGAGCGCAGAAGATCCCGGGAGCGCACGCGGCGTGAAATTCTCCTTTGGGGCGGGGGGATTTTCGGCTTTCTGGCGATCCTGTACTACCTGGTCCGGGACACTGGCCCAAAACCCGATGCGCCCTAAGATCGCCGTTTCGACCTCGAAGCCCCTCATCCTCGTGTCTTCGCGTTTGCTATATCCTCTCTGGCTCCTCAGCATTCTCTTGGTAGTGACTGGCTCGCTGCTGCCCGCCACCTCGCCGGTGATGCGAGCCGTCGAATTGCTGCCCGTCGGCGGCAAGGTGCTGCACTTCTGCGCTTACACGTGGCTGGCCCTGCTGGCTCCGCTGGCCATAAGACGCAGATATCTCGCGGTTCCTGCGGCCCTCGCCATGATACTGCTGGGTGTGGCTTTGGAGTTTGGCCAGAAGCTGGTACCGGGCAGAGAGTTCGAAATCCGCGACATGTTCATCAACGGATTCGGGTGCCTTACCGGTATGGCGATCGTAATCCTTAGCCGCCGTATCGTCCCGGCGGTCGGCGGCAGTTGACACCCCCACCGCGCCTTCTCGCGTCCTCACCCCGCTCTTTCCCCCGCTACTTCCGCCTGGACGGCGGACCCTCGGCATCGCCGCTGGAAACAAGCGTCACCCCTTCGCCAGCCGCCGCCTCTCGCAGGTCGGCGTCCAGTGTTGCCAGCGGTAGGCCCTCCCGTTGAGCCAATCCCAGGTAAACGGCATCGTAAACGGACAGCCGGTGAGCGCGGGCCAGCCGGAGGACCGCGTTTTCGTCGGGAGACCGATCCACGCGGAGTCGAAGCAGCGAAAGGTTCGCCAGAAAGCAGGCGGTGCCGGATTCCGTGATCCGCCGCCGCCGTTCGTTCACGATCAGGATATTTCGCACCTCGAACCACCACAGGCAGGGTACGACGCCCTCTTCGGCGCGCATGCGGTCGAAAGCCAACTTGGCGTCGGGGTGGTCTTCATCGTCGAATGCCCAGCAGGCAGTGATCGATGCATCCGGAACGAATGCCATCAGGACTTTCGTCCCTCATCGCGGGCCGACAGCAGCTCGCCCCCCGTAATCCTGCCGGTACGCTTGCGAAGCTCCCGGATGCCCGCGAGGGCTTTGTCGATCTCTTCCTGACGCCGGCCGGCCTCGGGCACGATCCGCGCGATGCGGCGCCCGTGACGCGTAATAATCAGCGTTGCGCCCCGCTCCACTTCGTCCAGGAGCTGAGGAAGATGAACTTTGGCTTCAGAGGCTTGAATCTCGCGCATAGTATCAACCAGTCGATTCGACCAGTCTTATTATATTATGGGCTCGGCCAACCGAAAAAGGAGCGGCGGAAATTCTCGTCTATCTAGCGATCTTGTACCGCCTCGCCGCTTCGTTGCCGCCCTCGGCTTCGCGGCCCGCCTTGTTCCCGCCGCCCTTTCGTCTGCATATCTGGGCCAGTTGGCTCTAGCATTCGCGTAAATCGGCATGTTGCCCGCCGGCTCCTTCGCCCGTCCCCCCGCCCGCAAGATCCTCATTTTGGCTGTTATCCCCGCCGCGGCCTGCATGGCTTACTGGCCGCTCCGCCTGGCTTGGGCGGACCACCTTTCCCGTGCGACTGACCCCGAAACCGTGGCGCGCGCCGTGCGCCTGTCGCCGGGCGATGCGGACCTCCGCCTGAAGCTGGCTGCCGCTCAGCAAGCGGCGGGCGCCGATCCCACAGCCGCGCTCGAAGCCGCCGCGGCCTTGGATCCCGGAAACGCGGACACATGGACGCGGCTGGGACTGGCAGCCGAGATGCGCGGAGATCTGCGCACCGCGGAGAGCCGCCTTCTTCAAGCCGCCCACGCGAGCCGCCAGTTCGCGCCGCGGTGGGCGCTTGCCAATTACTATTCCCGCCGCGGCGATCCAGCGCATTTCTGGCCTTGGGCAAGAGAATCCCTGCTGATGGGCTATGGCGACCTGAATCCGGTTTTCCGGCTTTGCTGGAACATGAGCCAGGATGCCGGGCTGATCTTCGAGCGCGCCATCCCGGCGCGCCGCGAGGTCCTAAACGCCTATGTCTGGTTCCTGATGCAAGAGCGCCGGCTGGCCGCATCCGAACCGGCCGCCACGAAGTTGGCCGCGCTGGCCACGCTCGACGATCGGCCGACTCTGGTCGCCTGGTGCAATTGGCAGCTCGATGCGGGCGCGGTCGCCGCCACGCTGGAGGTCTGGAATACGCTATGCGCCAGGCATCTGCTTCCCTATGCGCCGTTGGATCCGGACCGCGCGCCGCTGACGGACGGCGGCTTTGCCGAGGCCTCCGTTGGCGGGGGCTTCGCCTGGCGGCTGGCGCCTGCGCCTGGAGTCACCATTGGCAGGAACCCCTCGCCGCGATATCTGTGGATCGCATTCAGCGGCGATCAACCGGAATCGTGCGCGCCGCTCATGCAATTCGTGCCTGTAACACCGGGCGCGAGCTACACTTTGCGTTTCGAGTACCACACATCGGAACTCCCGCCCGCCAGCGGTTTGCGCTGGAGCGTATTCGACTCCCGGACGGCCGCCGATCTGGCAACCGCCTCGCCCTGGCTTTCCAACCCGGATTGGAAGAACGCGGAATTGCGTTTCACGGCGCCGGCCGGCGGGCTGGTGCGCTTAACTCTTACATGCCGGCGCCTCCCGGGCGCCACGCGGATCGAAGGTTCGGTGGGGCTGCGCCATTTGTCGCTGGAGCGCCGGCCATGACCCGCCCGATAGCCGCCCTGGCTGTATTGCTGAGCTATGCGATCCTCACGATCTGGATCGACCAGCGCTGGGCGTGGGGCCTGGCGCAGTTCGCGGTTTTCGTATCCCTAGCCGTCTGGGTCGCCGGCCAGTTGCGGCGTCCATCTCCCGTGCGCGGAAGTCTGTGGCTGGCGCCGCTTTCGGCCGCACCAGTTTGGGGCCTCGTGCAACTCGCCACCCACCGCACGGTTTATCGCTGGGGGACATGGAATGCCGCATTGAATTGGGCCACCTGGCTAGCGCTGTTCTTCCTGGCGTTGCAATTCTTCCAACGATCCGCCGCGCGCCACTGGTTTCTGCGCTACGCGCTGTATTTCGGAGCCGGGCTGAGCGTGCTCTCAACGGTCCAGATGTTCACCTCGGGCGGCAAGATCTTCTGGCTTTTTCCGAGCGGCTACACGGATCTTGTGCTGGGGCCGTTCGTCTACCGGAACCAGTATGCCGCGTTCCTGGAGATGATCCTGCCGATCGCGCTCTGGCAGGCTTTGCGCGACCGCCGGCGGGCATTCGCCAGTTACGCGATAGCCGCCGCTATGCTGGCTTCAGTCGTAGCGGCAGGCGCGCGCGCCGGGTCCGTTCTAATGTGCGTGGAGGTGGCTGCGGCACTGCTGGTTGCCTGGCGGCGGAGTATGGTGCCGGCCGGAGTGGTCGCCCGCGGCGTTGTCGCGTTTGGCGCCATGGCCGTGCTGTTCGCCGCCATTGTCAGTTGGCAGCCGTTGCGGCAACGCCTCGAGGAGCCGGATCCGTACGCTCAACGGCGCGAATTCCTGGTCTCCTCGCTGGCCATGCTGCACGATCGCCCCGGCATGGGTTTCGGACTTGGGAACTGGGCCCGCGCTTATCCGCAATATGCGCTCTTCGACGACGGTTATTACGTGAATCAGGCGCACAACGATTGGGCGCAGTGGGCGGTGGAGGGAGGCGTGCCGTTCTTCGCGATCTTATTGTGCTTAGTCGCGATGGCGGTTCCGGCCGCCGTGCGATCGGTTTGGGGGATCGGCCTGGTATCGGTTTGGGTGCATTGCCTGGTCGAGTATCCGCTGCAGCAGAGACCTGGCGTCGGCGCGTGGTTCTTTTTGCTGTTAGGGGTGCTGGCCGCCAGCCGGAGCCGCGGCCGCGCACAGCGCGCAGATTCGGCGACCGGCATTAATAAATCTCAATGTAGCGGTTTGATGTATACTTCAAACGATGGAAATCCTGGACCGGTTAAGGGGATGGCTGTAATCGAGAATTCCCCTCGCCGGAAACATTTGGAATAGGAACTATGCCAGCCACCACACGCCTTGCCCAATTGATGGCCACTGAAGAGGGCTTCGGGATACAGCGGCCGGATGGGACATGGACGGTCCCCACGCGCGATAACAACCCGCTGGACTTGCGCCACTCCCCGCACTCCTCCCATGCCGGCGAAGGCCCCAACGACATCGGCGAGATCGACACCATCGAAGACGGTTGGGCGGACGCGGAACGCCAATTACAGATCTATGCCGACCGCGGCATGACGCTCCAGTCGATGATCGCCATCTTCGCGCCGCCGACCGAGAACAACACCAACGCCTACCTGGAGTTCGTGTGCAACGGACTTGGCCTGCCACCCGACACGCCAGTCTCCCAGGCGTTGACTATACCGGCAATCCCGTAGTGGCTGCTTTCAAAGTGGCGCACTCCGAAGTTTTGCGCGCGCAGGCGGGCGGCCCGAATTCAACGGCGGCCGCAGGCGAAGGCGCACTTCCCTCCGCGGAATGTGACAAATCACCCGCGCGGATAGCAGCCCAGAACCTTCAACACGTCGGCCAACTCCCGCAGGTGCCCGAGGGCGTTCTGAGCCGCGGGCGAATCCGCGCGGCCCAGAAAGTCCAAATAGAAGAGATACTCCCAGGGTTTGCCGCGCAGCGGCCGCGATTCGATCTTGGTGAGATTGAGATCCCGGAGTGCGAAAGCACTCAGGCAGCGGAACAAAGCGCCGGGGATGTTGCGTGTGGAGAACACAAGTGAGGTTTTCCACTGCGCATTTGGGGGTATCGCCGGTGTATATTTGCGGGTATACTCCGAGGTCCTAAGAAGGAAGAAGCGGGTAAAATTCCGGCGATCGTCTTCGATCGAACGCCGCAGGATGCGTGCGCCATAGATTTCGGCGGCTACCGCGGAAGCGATGGCGCCAGCGTCGGTCAGTCCTTCTTCCATGATCATCTTGGCGCTGCCGGCGGTGTCGTAATACGTCACCCGCTCAATCCGCGGATGGCGCGCGAAGAAATCCAGGCACTGGTTCAGAGCGACCGGATGCGAGTACACGCGCCGGATGCGGGAGAACGGTACGCCCGGAGGCGCCATCAGGTTATGGACGATGCGCACGTTGGTTTCGGCCACGATGGGAAACTCGTAACGCTGGAGGTGATCGTAGTTCTCGTGAACGGAGCCGGCCAGGGTATTCTCAATGGGAATCACGGCGCCCGCGGCGGCGCCCTCCTGCAGGCTGCGAAAAACATCTTCGAAGCGAGGGCAGGCGAGCAAGTCGATTCCGGCGCCCAGCAGCTTGCGGGCAGCCTCTTCGCTGAATGCGCCGCGTTCGCCCTGGAATGCGATGCGCGCTTTGCGGGCCGTGCGGGTCATCGCGCGGGGCCGTCCCACCGGCGCACGTTCTCATCGGGCACGCCCATCAGATCCAGCACGCGGTCCACGCTGTGGTCCACCAGGTCGAGAACCGTTTGCGGGCGATTGTAGAATCCCGGGATGGGCGGCGCGATGATGGCCCCCATTTCGGTGAGCGCAACCATGGTCCGCAAATGGCCCAGGTGGAAAGGCGTCTCGCGCACCATGAGCACCAGCTTGCGGCGCTCCTTAAGGGTCACGTCGGCGGCCCGCAGCAGCAGGTTGGAGGCGATGCCGGCGGCGATGGCGGACATGGTCTGGATGGAGCAGGGCGCCACCACCATGGCATCCACGGGAAACGAGCCGCTGGCCAGGCGGCAGGAGATATCCTCAAGAGAATAAGAGTAATGGACCGTTTTCTTAAGGTCTGCAGCACGGCTTCCGGTTTCCAGGAACAACGTTTTTTCGCCGGCGCGGGTGAGCACCAGGTGGGTCTCGACGTCCGGATTGCGATGCAGCCGCTCGAGCAGCCGCACGCCGTAGATGGCGCCGCTGGCGCCCGAGATGCCCACCACGATTTTCAAAATTGGCCTCTCACGCCATTCATTGTTCCGAATTCAGAACAAAATTGCCCACATTAGCCTTGCCTGGAGCCCCGCGCTCGGATATAATCGCAAGCGGTACATCGGGAGTACCGCCGGGGTTGCCTGGCGCTGGCGGCGTCGGCCGGGCACCCGCCAAGCCAAGATGCCCAGACCCAGGATCATACCATGGAAGACGCCGGACACAGGCTGAAGCGGGCGCGCGAGAGGCTCAACCTGCGCTATCGCGACGTGGAGCAAGCCAGCATCCAGATCGCCGAGTTTCGCCAGAACGACGAGTTTACCATCGCGCTCAGCCGCCTGTCCGATATTGAGAACAAAGGGACCGTTCCCACTATCTACCGTCTGTATTCGCTGTGCGCCATCTACCGGCTGGACATGGCGCAGGTCCTGGACTGGTACGGAGTGGACTTGGCGGTGCTGCCCGCGGACGCCGCCGCCCTGCCGCTGGAGAGTACGCACCTGCTCGGTTTTGGGCCCGCCATACACGGCGAAGTTCAGGTGCCGCTGGTGATCGACCCGGGGGTGGATATAAGCAAAACCACCTATCTGAGCCGCGCCATTCGCCGTTGGGGCAGGCTCCCCCTCTCCTTGTTGAATGCCATTGATCTGAAGCATCATCGCTACGCCTTCGTCGGCTCGGAGGACTGGTTCATGTACCCGATCCTGCAACCGGGCGCGCTGGTGCTGATCGATGAAAGCAGCCGCAAGATTGTCAACGCCGGCTGGAACAACGAGTTCGAGCGCCCCATTTATTTTCTGGAGCATCGCGGCGGCTGCGTGGTCGGCTGGTGCACGCTGAACGGCAGCCAGTTGATCCTGCAACCGCATCCGGCCTCGCAGTGTTCGCCCGTGGTCTATGCGCATCCGTCCGAAATCGAAGTGATCGGCCAGGTATCCGGCGTGGCTATGATCCTGGATCAAGGGAAACGGCGCCATATTCCCGTTTGAGCAGGGTGAGCAGGGTTTCCAGATCCCCCGCGAAAAGCCGCCGCTCGACGTCCTGCGCCGTGGGCGGCGCCCAACCTTGGCAAGGGGCAGAGGCGGCCCAATCGGCCAGCATGGCGGCCGGATCCGCGGTTTCGGCCAGATACTCCTCGAGGTCCGCCTTTTGCTGTTCCAGGCTCAGGCATAGCCAATCCTGGAACGCCCGCGCATGGCTCCGGCGCAGAGTTTCCCCGGCCTCCTCGCCACCGATCATTTGCGCCAAGCCCGGATGTTCGTATACACCATTCGTCTGGTTGCGCAGCGAGGAGAGATACAGGACGCGGCCGAACAGGGTCGGGATGCGGGCCAGCGTGTGACGCCAAAGGTCGCCCGCCGGCTCCTGGCCGGATCGCCTATCCGGTTCAAAATCTCCAGTACTCATAGAAAGCTCTCAGGCCTCCAGGCCTGCGGCTGCCTGCAAAAGCAATCCCGCGACTTAAGCGGAAGGACTAGGAGTCCTGGGATGATTGTACCTCATAGGCCATTTTAGTTATCGAAGGTTAACACGTGTTCCGGATTCGGAAAAGTTTCGGCCAGGCATCACTTCTGCGAATGACGACAGTATAACTTAATGTATAGTTACTTTAGATAACAAGGAGCAAAGGCCCTATGTTTAAAAAGGTTTTGCTGGCCGTTGTGCTGGCACTGTCGTTCTTCTCGGCTATCGGTATGCAGGCGACCATACCACCGCCGTCGTGCAATCCGTGCCCTTGGGTCAACTAAGGCCACAAACCCTCGTCCGGTATCGGCGAACGGGTCCGCGAGCCCGCGTGCCTGCCACATTTTATCTAGCTTGCTGCTAGAATTGGGTTTCGAAGCGTCGCTCCGGAGTCTCCATGGGCCGCACTCTCGACTTGCTCATCCTGGCAGGCACTGCGATATTGAGTGTGCGCCTGTTTAGTACGGACCTGTATCGACGATACCGGGTTTTCCTCATTTACCTCATCTTCGCTACCCTGCGCTCTTCAGTTTCCACGATTCTTGCCCAGAAAAGTAATGCCTACCAGAAATTCTGGGTGCTAACGGAACCCATTGAATGGCTACTTTATGTCCTGGTGGTTTTGGAAATATTCGCCTTAGTGCTGCAGGACTATCGGGGCTTGGCTACCTTTAGCCGCTGGGCTCTGATCACTGCCGTTTTGGTGGCATTGTTAGCCTCCGGCATCAGCCTGATGGCGCCGTCCCAGTCCACGCAGAGCCATTTGATGCGGTATTACTACGTGGCCGAGCGGGCGGTTTACTTTAGCCTGGTTGCTTTTCTGGTTTCGATCCTGGGTTTTCTCTTGCAGTACCCCATCACTCTGAGCCGCAACATCGTCCTCCATAGCATGGTGTTTTCCGTTTATTTTCTATGCAATACGGTCCTCTACCTGTTGCTCAGCATGCGCGGATTCGCGGTCCTTCCCCAGGTGAGCGAGGCTCTCTCCGCAGTCACTTTGGCGGCGATTGGCGCCTGGCTGGTGCTGTTGAATCCGGCCGGAGAACTCCGCAAGTTGAGGGTGCGCCCCCAATGGATGCCCGGCCAGGAAGACGTACTCGTCGGCCAGTTGAACCAGCTCAACGCCGCTCTCCTCCGGGCTACCCGAAGATAGACCAAAGTAACCATTGCTTTCCCGCACCGTACAGGCTATTCTCATCTGGAGAGGAGAGCATGGATCTCATCCTAGGCCTAGCCGCTTTCGTCTGCCTGGCAGTCGGAGCGGCGCTGGCATTTCTATTTCGGAGACTGATAGCGGGGCCCAAATCGCTCCCGGTATCGGTGGATTGGATTAACGATCTTTCCACCGCGCGATACCGGCCCATGGAACGATTGCTGAACGAGGAGGATTACCGCTTTTTGGCCGGCCAACCTGGCTTCGACAAGAGGATGCTGCGGCGCATCCGGTCGGAGCGCCGAAAGGTGTTCCGGGGTTATCTGGCTTGTTTGAGTCGGGATTTCAGCTTGGTCGGCGCCGCTTTGCGGCTGATGACGATGTATTCCGCGCAGGACCGTCCGGATCTGGCCGGAATCCTGTATAAGCAGCAGGCGCTGTTTGCCCTTGGAATGTTGGGCGTGCAGTGGCGTCTGTTGCTGCACGCTTGCGGTTTGGGAACGGTGGATGTTCGCGGCTTGGTGCGCGCCATGGAGTCTATGCGCCTGGAACTGCGGCAGATGATTCCCGCCGAGGGCGTGGCCGTCGCTTAAGGGGTGCATCGCGCACAGCGGCGGGTCTGGAGACCCGCCGGGCCCAGAGAGCACCCCGTGGACGCCTGCTTCAACGCGAACGACCCTGCGGGTCGTCACCAATGTCCGAGAACTTGACTCCGCTACGTGGCGCACGCTTTTAGCGTGCAGGGCGAACTTCAGTTCGCCCTGCGGGACGTTAGTCCCGCTAGATCAGCGACTTGCGCAGTGGTTCTCTGGAGAGACGTGTGCCTTCTTACAGCTTCTTCAAAATCTCCTTGGCTTCCTTTAACCTCATGAACTGCTTCTCCGCTTGACGGAATTCCCGCGTGTGTACGCGCCTCCTGGCCCCACTGTGCTCCACGGGATACCGCAGATGCAGCATCTCGTGAAACATCACGTACTCCAGACCAACCGCCGGCACCGCTGGATTGTCGAAGATCCGGCTGATAACGATCGCGTTGTGCGACGGATCGAAATGGCCCAACCTGCTGCGCGAGGCCCCGCGGCTCCAGCCCAACAGCGGCCGGGCCAGCAAGCCTTGAAAGTGTTCCGCATTCAGCGCCTCGAACACCGCCTCCAAGTTATAATGGCTACCTTGTGGACCGGAGACAAACTTGCGGCCGCGGATCTGGCGGACCAGATGCATTTGGCGCCGCACGTCCCGCCGGTTCAGGTACAACCGGTAGCGGTGGGCGTAAATCCGCGCGGCCGGGCGGCGAAACAATTTGCCCAGCAAAATGTAGGCCAGGGCTTCCACGACTGGAGCGGGAGCGCCCTCCAGCAGATCGGAGATGCGCACTTGGATGGCCCCGGATTCCATACGGATGAAACTGTCGGCGTTGGCGAAACGGCAGAACTCCACCGCGATTTTGGGTAGTGGAGTGCGAGGTTTGAATTCCCGGAAGACGCGGGCGTAGATTTCTTCCGGGCTTTCGAAAAGCAAGGCGCTTTGAAATCCGGAGACGGCCAAGTCCGAGCCGTGGTCTTGCATTTCCAATAATTTAGCATATCAGGGCATTTGGGCCTTGGAGGAAACTTGCCGAAAGTGAAAATCAGCGCGCTGGGCTGCTATGTGCCGCCGGGCGTGCTCACCAACCAAGATCTGGAGCGGATGGTCGATACCAACAGCGAATGGATCATGGAACGCACCGGTATCTGCGAGCGGCACATCGCCGCTCCTGAAATGGCCACCTCCGACATGGGGATCGAGGCCGCGCGCGAGGCGCTGGCCGCCCGCGGCATCACGGGCGCCGAACTGGACGCCATCCTGGTCTGCACGGTGACGCCCGACATGCTGTTTCCGTCCACCGCGTGCCTGATCCAGGATCGCCTGGGCGCGCACCATGCCTGGGGCTTCGACCTGATCGCCGCGTGTTCGAGTTTTCTGTACGGCCTGACGACCGGAGCGGCATTGGTCGCAGCCGGCACGCATCGCAAAGTCCTGGTCGTCGGCGCCGATACCATGAGCCGGATCATCGACTATACGGACCGGGCGACCTGCATCCTGTTCGGCGACGGCGCGGGCGCCATGCTGCTGGAGCCCGCCGGCGAATCCGACGACGGCGCGGGCTTCATCGATTTTATCGGCGAAATCGACGGATCGGGCGGCGATTTCCTCAAGATGCCGGCGGGCGGCAGCCGCCTCCCGGCCTCCGCCGAAACCGTCGAGAAGCGCCTGCACTTCGTACACCAGCAAGGCCAGCAGGTGTTCAAGTACGCGGTGAAGAAGATGTACGAGTTATGCGCCGAATTGCTGGAGCGCAACGGTCTGAAGCCGTCCGACTTGAGCGTGCTGATCCCCCACCAGGCGAACCGCCGCATCATCACCAGTGCGTGCGACCGCATGGGGCTGAAGCCCGAGCAAGTGCTGATCAATATCGACCGCTACGGCAATACGACCTCGGCGACGCTGCCGTTGGCCACCCGCGACGCCATCGCGCAGGGACGTCTCAAAAAAGGGGACCTGGTCATGTTCGCCGCTGTGGGGGCGGGCTACACGGCGGGCGCGAGCCTCTGGCGCTGGGCGTACTAAAGCCGGATAGGAGAAGACGCGTCAAGAAAGACGTGCGTCCAGGATAGCCTGTGAAGGTTTATTTCGACGCCTGCTGCCTGAGCCGGCTTACTGACGACCAGGCGCAGCCAAGAATCCGCGAGGAGGCTGAGGCTATTGAGCGCGTTCTTAGCCACGTTCGCCAGCGAAGCGCTTGGAGGGCGGCCAATCTTGGCCGCAGCCGCCTTTTTAGGCGGCCAGGGCCGGCTGAAAGCCGGCTGCGGGCAGAATTGCCCGCCCTCCAATAAGTTCCCGAGACCTCGCTGCCGCTGGTTACGGTCTGTTCGACGCCGCCGAGTCGGCGGGTGCAGACGTGTTGCTGTCCACCGGCGACCGTTTGATCAAACAGGCCGCGCGGGGCGTGGGTGCCCCTCGAATCCCGGTCCGGAATCGGTATCTTGGAGCAAGGAGCAAGGACTATGATCGCCATCGACCAATTGACCGACGAGCAGTTCGAGCGGCACGCTCTCGACGTGTTGAAGCGTGAATTGGGTGCAGACGGCCTTGCGCGATTCCTGCGCCTGAATCGCTCTGGCTCCGGCGATTACACGCACGACCGCGACGAGTGGCAGAAAGACCTGACGCTGGATCGGATCCTCGAGTCCATCCGCGAACATCGTCGGCGGTAGCCCCTCTTCCGTCTACCAGCGCAAGGTGTCTCGCCGCCCTGCTGGCTGACCCGTTACCCCGCACTCAACCGCCGGGGCCGTTGCTTGGCCGCCACCGATCTGACGATGGTGCGGCGCTAACCCGTAGTGGGCAGCGGCGTCCTTGCTTGGGCTGTGGCTGCGCGCAATAGCGCTTCCACCTCCGGCCTGGCCAGCGTCGCCGCGCTCTCTAGACGGATGAAGCGATTCTGATTTCCGCTACCCAGCAAGATATTGGCGGGATCGGGCAGTGTGGCGCCGTAATAGAAGGAGAGGCCACACCCTTCGCGTTCGCGACCATGAGACAATGCAGTCCGAGCTGCGTTTGGTCGTGCTGAACGCGATGACGAAAAAGTTGTAGTTGTCATAGATTTCGAAATTGTGGCGGCGAACCTGCTCGATAACGACCCGGGCCGCGTGAGCGATCGCATTCCCGCCTACGCGCTGTACATCGACCCACCGCTGGGACGCGCCGGCCTGACCGAAGCGGAGGTCCGCAAGACCGGCCGTGCCGCGCTCGTGGGCAAGCGTCCGATGACCAAAGTGGGCCGCGCCGTGGAGAAGGGCGAATCGCAGAGCTTCATGAAAATTGTGGTCGACGCGCAGTCGAAAGAGATTTTGGGCGCCGCCATCCTGGGTGTTGGCGGCGATGAGGCGATTCACTCGATTTTGGATGTCATGTACGCGAAGGCGCCCTACACCACGATTCAAAGAGCGGTGCACATTCACCCCACCGTTTCCGAGCTGATTCCGACTATGCTGGGAGAACTGCAGCCGCTCGCCGGCGCGGGCGGGTAGGAGGGGTTGTGTCGACATACGTTTTGGCATTTCTGATCGGCGTGGTGGCCGAACTTCGTGCGCTGACGCCGCTTGCCGCGGTTAGTTGGGCGGCGCGTTGGGGATGGCTGCATCTGGGGAATACGTGGCTGGCGTTTCTGGGGTTTGCGGCTACGCCGTACATCGTCAGCGCGCTGGCGATTGGGGAGCCGATCAACGACAAGCTGCCCGAGACGCCCAGCCGGAAAGCGCCTCCGGGGTTCATAGCCCGAATCGTGAACGGTGCATTGTGCGGAGCGGCTTGCGGTTTGGGTGGCATAGCGGCGGGCGCATTCGGCGCGGTCGTGGGGACGCTAGGCGGCTACGAGTTTCGGTCGCGGCTGGTTAGGGCGATCGGGAGAAAGGATCTTCCGATTGCGCTGCTGGAGGACGCCATCGCGATCGGCGGCGCGTTCTTGGTTGTGTCGCGGTTTTGCGTGAGGGGCGACAGGCCAGGAGGCCTGTCCTACTTAAAACACGCGGCGCTTCAACTTCTCCACTGTGAACTTCGCCGTATCGGCGACCGCCATGACCGCCATCACGCCCGCCTGCACCGGGTCGCTAACCACCAGGTCCGCCGCATCCGGGACGCTCCCCGCCATGTTCAGACTGATCACCAACAGCCCGTCCTGACGCACTTCCCGCACGGCCTGCTCGATCTCCCCGCCCATCAGCGATCCGGCCAGCACCAGCGCCTTGGCCCTGGGCAGCCGGGCCACCGCGCGCACCGCGTCCGCCAGCGCCCGCTCTCCCACCAGCGGAATGGTATCCACCGAGATGTGCTCGCCGCGGATATTGTGGCGGTCCGCTTCCGATACCGCGCCGATGGCCACCTGCCCTACCTGCGCGCCGCCGCCCATGATGATGATGCGCTTGCCGTAGATCTTCTGCAACGTCTCGACCACTTCGACCTTGCGCACAATGGCCAGCGCGCGCAGATCCGCCGCCAGTTCCCCGGTGGAGCCCGGCAGCGCAATCTCGAAGTAAATGCGCGCTTCGGCGGATCCCTGCTCGATAATCTCGACCGACAGGATATCGCCCCGATGCCGCGCGATCACGCCCGTCAATTCGTGCAGAACGCCCAAGCCCGCGCCGGCATGGATCATCAGGCCGATATTCTCGTTTGTCATGGCAGGCGTCATGGGAGCTTATAAGTAATCTTATCGCCATCCACCTTCGCGAACGGAGTGAGCGTGTGCGGCTTCCGGCTGGCCGCTGACATGATGTGCTCCACCGCAATGCCGCGGACGCCGAGCTGGTCGAGTGCTGCGGCGAATTCCGGCGTCTGCATGTAATCGGCAAATCCGCGAAAGCTCAGATTCCTCCAGCCGGTATTCAACGAATCGCGCCGCGCGTGGCGCAAGCCGCCCAGCCCCTTGAGGTGAACGTATTCGATGCCCGCCGCCTGGAGATACGCGGGCAGCGTGTCCCGGTTGAACTGCGGATTGTGCCGGGAGCGGGGTATGGTGCGCACATCCACCCAGCGTCTCGAAACCATGCGCTTCGAGGATCCGCATGAACTCCTCGATGGGATGCGTGGAATGCCCGATGGTCAACATCAACCCACCGGCTTCTTGACGCTCAACGGCAAGTGGATGCGCAGTACCCGCTCGCGATGCCGTTCCTGTTCCAAACTCCGCGTGCGCGCGTGCAGCAGATCGCTGAGCGCCACCATGCCGGTGAGCTTATGTTCCGTGTCGTTGTTCACCACTGGAAAGCGCGTCAACCCGGTGTCCGACATGCGATTCACCACGGCCCGCAGCGGCTCGTCCGGATAGGCAACCACCGGATCCCGGTACGGCAGTTCGGTCCCGCCCTGGCGAAGCGTTCCAGATCGCCGCGCGTGACCGCCCCCACCAGACGGCGCTCATCATCCACCACCGGATACAGATGCTGGCCCTGGCGCCACCTTCGGCTCGATACGGCTGCCGCTCGAAATAGTGATCATGCGCGGTGTGGAAGTGAAATCGCCTAGCTTTGTTGTGCATGTCTGTCTAGCTGTCTTCGAATGGGAAGCCTTCCGCTGGCGGGCCAGGATCGCCCGCAAGGCCGCGGCCAGCGCGCTGCCCGCGCTGGCGAGCTCGGCGCGATGCTCGAGCGAAAGCTCGCGCAGCACCGCTTCGCCCTTCGGCGTCAGGCGAATGCGGACCTGCCGCCGGTCGCCTTCCGCGCGATTACGCCGGACCAGCCGTGGAAGCCGGGAGCTGGAATTTCTGTCGAAACGCGAGGTGCCTTGGACCGCGTTGACGCCAGAGCCGCGAGTGAACAGCGATCACCTCGGCAACGGCCGGATAGGAGGTCATTGAGACAGACGGCAGAGCAGTTCGGGGTGTTGACTGACGAACTCGTCAACCGCCGCGAGAAATGGCGATGACGGCGGCGATCCCTTTCCTTTCAGAAAATCGATGAACTGCCTGACCGATTCCTGTTCCTCCGGCGTGAGTGAGCCGATAACATCGACAAAACTTTCAGTGGCCATGGTTGCCTTCCAGTTGCACTATACACTGGCGTAAGGCGGAAACGGGCAGCGCTGGTAGCCGTGGTTGGTCCGGGCGTGCCGTTCGGCGAGCTTCGCTCACCGAATGTAGAAACTCGAGAGCGCGGACTGAAGTCCGCGCCAGCAAGCTGAAGCTTGCGCCACGTGCTGCTCAGGCCAGCGTGGCGCTCACCGGCAGTGTGGCGATCGGATCGGCGTGGCCCGCCAGCATGGCTGCGGCGGAGTATTCGACGTACTCGGCGGCGCTCTCGAACGGCCCCAGGACCGCTTCGTAAGTCCGCCTTTCGACCAGCTTCGCCGGCTTCGAGATCCACTCGCCGCCGCGCAAGCGCGTATTGACCGCCACCGACCGGATCTCTTCCACGCCCGGCACGACGATCGTCAGTCGCACGATTTCCTGGTTGCCGAACAGAGTGGGCCGCGTCGGCAGAAAGATTCGCGCGGCCATCTTGTCGTCGGGCGCGATGGCCTGCGCGTACATCTGTTCCACTTCGCCTGGAAGTTCTCCCAGATACTCCCGCATGGACAAGCGCATCCGCACCAGCGCCAGCCGGACCAGCTTGTTGTGCATCGAAGCGAGTTGGCCCAGGTCGTTGCGTGTGGCGACGATGCTCTGATAGTCGAGCATCACCCGCCTCACGCCGGTGCCGGCGGTGAGAACGCAATGGCGGAGGAATTGACGGCGGTCTTGAGTCATAAGAGATCCTTGGTGGAGTCCGCGAACGGTAACGATACCATCACCGAAGCCGACAGTACGGCGAAACTGAAGTCAGTTTGCCAATTGGAGGGCGGCCAATCTTGGCCGCAGCCGGCTTTCAGCCGGCTCTGGCCGCCTATAAAGGCGGCTGCGGGCAGGATTGCCCGCCCTCCAACCTAAAGCTTGCGCCACAGGGCTTAATTAAGCCCGCGGGTCGACTTTCGGGTGCTCGCCTTCGCCCGCCAACGCCTTCAAGGTCTCCGCGTATTCCGCCATGCGGCCGGCCACCGCGCGATGCAAATCATCGGCCGGCATGGCGCTGAGCAACTGCAGCGCGTCGTCCACTTCCTCGCCCAGCCAGACATGGAACTGGCCATTCGCGACGGCTTCCACCACGTCGTCCCGCAGCATCAGGTGCCGGCGGTTGGATGCCGGAATAAAGACTCCCTGCGTGCCGGTGAAGCCTTTCGCGCGGCAGAAATCGAAGAAGCCCTCGATCTTCTCGGTGACGCCGCCCACTGGCTGCACCTGCCCGTGCTGATTCACCGAGCCAGTCACGGCCACGTCCTGCCGCAGCGGCGCGCCGGCCGCCGCCGAGAGCAGCACGCACAACTCGGCGAGCGAAGCGCTGTCGCCTTCTATCATGCCGTACTGCTGCTCGAAGACCAGGCTGGCGGTCAGGCTGAGCGGGCCCGCCTGGCCGTATTTGCGCGTGGCGTACCCTGCCAGAATCATGACGCCCTTGCCGTGGATGGGGCCGCTCATCTCCACCTCCCGCTCGATCGAGACCACGCCGCGCCGGCCGGGGCCCACCGAGGCGGTCAGGCGCACCGGATGCCCGAATGCGTAATCCCCCATGTCCAGCACCGACAGCCCGTTGATCCGCCCCACCGCGGTGCCGCTGGCCTCCAGCAGCATGGTGCCATCCACCAGCGACTCCTGCAAGCGCTCCTCCACCAGGTTCCGGCGGTAACGCCGCGCCTCTTCCGCCGCGCGCACGTCGGCCGCGGTAATGGCCTGATGCGCATTCTGCCCGGCGTGGTGGGTTGCTTCGCGAATCAGGTCGGCGATTTCCCCGAATTGCGTGCTGAGCTGATCCTGGTCGTCAGCCGCGCGCGACCCGTACTCGATGATCCGTGCCACCGCCGTGCGGTCGAATGGCAAGCTGTTGTCCTGTTGCGTGATGTGATTGACGAACAGCGCGTAGGCCCGTTCGGATTGGTGGTCCCGCCGCATGCGCGTGGTGAAATCGGCCTTGACCTTGAAGAGCCCTTGGAAATCCTCGTCATAGGCGTGCAGCGTGTAATAGATCGCGGGACTGCCAATCAGTACGACCTTGACATCCAGCGGGATGGGCTGCGGATCGAGCGTCACGCTGCTGAGCATGCTCAATTGCGCGCCGAGTTCTTCGATCTGCAGGGAGCGATCCTTGAGCGCGCGCTTCAGACCTTCCCAGGCGAATGGATTGAGCAGGCATTCGCGCGCCGGGACGATCAGATAGCCGCCATTGGCGCGATGCAGCGCGCCGGGCTTGATCATGGTGTAGTCGGTTACGACTCCGCCCCAACTGGCCTGGTGCTCGATGCGCCCCGTGAGGTTATGATACGTGGGATTGCTTTCCACCACCACCGGCGCGCCCTTGAGATGGCCGTTGTCCACCAGCACGTTCACCTGGTAGCGCGCGAGGGGCCTGTCGGGGCCGGGAGCCGGGATGGGTGGGGGCGCGGCGGGCGTCTCGCCCTCCTTGCCCTTGCGGAAATCGTCCAGGTGCGCGGTGACATCCGCCCGCAGCGCCTCCAGGTATTGGAGCACGGCGGGAAGATCGCGGTAGCGGGCGCTCAGGTCGTCCATCACATGGCGCGTGGCATACGCGGCCGTGCCGGTGTCCAGGGCCCGCAGCGCGTCGCGAGCGCCTTTTTCCAGCTCGCGTATGGCGCGCAGACGCTCTTCGATTTCATGCTGCAGCCGTTCCCGCGTGCGCGCCAGCTTTTCGCGCTCTTCCGGCGTCAGCCGCTCCAGTTCCTGTTCGCCGAGCGGCTTGCCGCCCGTGGCGGGAACCAGCAGCAGTCCGCCGGGCCCTTTCAAAAGCTGAAAGCCGGCGCTGGTGACCCGCTGGTTCATGTGCCCGAGTTCTTCGCCGCGCTTGGCTTCCAGATCCTCCATCACCTTGTCGCGGTGAAGCGTGTAATCCTCGCTATCGAACGCCTTGGGAATAGCTGTCGAGAGCTCCTCCACCAGGGCGTCAATGTCGCGTTTGAGCTGCGTGGCGCGGCCGGCGGGAAGCCGCAACGCCGTGGGACAGCGCGGATCGGAGAAGTTGTTGACGTAGCACAGGTCGTCGGGCGTCGTTTGGGTGGCGGCGCGGCGCCCCAGGTAATCGCGAATCAACGTGGTTTTGCCGGAACCCGGCCGGCCCAGCGCGAACAAATTGAAGCCGGGGCTGGCGATGCTGGTGCCGAACGCGAAAGCGGCGAAGGCGCGCGGCTGGCCCAGCACTTCGCTGAGCATCGGCAGATCGGCCGTGGTCTCGAAGTCCAGGCTATTCGGGTCGCAAACTTTTCTCAGGTCGCGAGGCGAGAGTTCGATGAGGTTTGCCATCTGTCCATATGGTGCCACGTTGCGAGAGGGGCGGTTTGGAGGGCGGCCAATCTTGGCCTGGGGTCCCCTCTGGGGACGGCTTTCAGCCGGCTCTGGCCCCCTAAAAAGGCGGCTGCGGGCAGGATTGCCCGCCCTCCAATTTATGCAAGCGTGCTCGGAGGAGCCTGCCCCACAAGACTCAATTCACCGTGTATCGCGCTTTCAGCGCGAAAGGCGCGATCTCGATATCGAACTGGCTCCCATCCGTGCGCACCATCTGATACGTGCCGTGCATCATCCCCATGGGAGTCTTAAGCGGGCACCACGACGAGTATTTGAACGATTCGCGCGGCGCCAGCACGGGCTGCTCGCCGATCACCCCCGGACCCCTGACTTCTTCAATGTGGTCCAGCGCATCGGTAATGATCCAGTGGCGGCTGAGAAGTTGTACGGTCTCGGTCCCCTGATTCGTAATGCGCACCGTATATTGGAACACCCATTCATCCTGCAGCGGCCGCGAATTCTCGGCTGAGTATCTCGACAGAACCTCAACGCGAATATCGTGGGTGACGGCCTCGGAGATGGGAGCGGAAACCGAACTCAGATCGGGCATGCTGGAACTCATAATAGCAGCCCGCGAGTGGGACAGGCCTCCTGGCCTGTCTGTTTTTTTTGTGGGCAGGAATGGACGCGGCGCGCTACAGTGAGGCATGTTCCGCTACCTGTGCGCCAGCATTCTGGCGTTGCCCCTCGTATTGGCGGCAGCGCCGGCCGAGGTGTCGTTCTCGCAGTCCGCCCCGCGCGTCGAAGCGTATGACTTCGTCGAGGTCGCCGCCATCGCGCCGCCCGGCGCGGGCAATCCTTTCACCGGCGCGAGCCTGACCGGATCGTTCTCTAAACGCGGCGCCGCCGAAACCCTGCATGTCGATGGCTTCTGCGACGCGCCCGATGGAAGCGTCTTTCGCATTCGCTTCATGCCGTCGGCGCCAGGCGATTACACCTACTCCGCGGTATACCGGCAGGGCGATTTCTCCAAAACATATCAAGGCGCGTTCCAGGCCACCGCCGGCGGCGCGCACGGAGCTCGCCGTGGCCCCATCCGCGTGGATCCCCAGTACCCGTGGCATTTTATTTGGGAGGGCACCGGCGAACACTACTTCTTCAACGGCACCACCGCCTTTTGGCTGATGGGCTGGCGCGACGAGCGCTTCATCCGCAATTCCATCCAGCGACTGCACGATCTGAAGATCAACCGCATGCGCGTGCTGCTCTCCGGCGCGTCGTTCACATTCTACGGCGAACCGGCCATGACGGGCGACAACTTCACGCTGTTTCTGCGGCCCTGGATCGCCACCGATCCCGGCAGCTTCGACCACCCAGGAATCGACTACACGCGCTTCGATGTCGCCTATTGGCAGAAGTTCGAGCGCATGCTGCGCTTCGCCCGCGAGCGCGACATGATCGTCTCCGTGGTCCAGGACATCAGCGACGGCCGCATCCACCCGGACGCGGGCAGCGAGGACGAGCACCGCTATCTGCGTTACGCCGCCGCGCGCCTGGGCGCATTCTCGAACACCACCTGGGACCTGGGCGACGACCTCGACAGCTTTCGCGACGAGAAGTGGGCGCACGAAACCGGCACGCTGCTCGAAAGCTGGGACCCCTATCACCATCTGGCCAGCAGCCATCCCGTGCATCGCGAGCATCAGGACCGCGCCTCCGCGTGGTTCGGGTTCACTTCGATTCAGGACTGGTCCCGCACGCAGCACGCCCTCATGCTGGAAGAGAGACAGATCCAACTGAAGACCGGACGCATCATTCCGCAGGCCAATGAAGAGTACGGCTACGAGGATCATTACCCGCACTGGGCGCCGGGCATGGGAGGGGATTCGGCCGAGACGCTGCGGCACGTGGCGTGGGATATCGCTATGGCCGGCGCCTACGGGACCGCCGGCGAGACGGCGCGGCGCGGCATCAACATCTGGCCCGATACCGGCGGCGGCTGGATCAACGGCCGCGGCGACGATACCATGGTGATGCTCAAGGGCTATGCGCACATGGTGGACTTCTTCACCAGCTTCGAGTGGTGGAAGACGGAACCGCACGACGCGCTGGTCGACAGCGGCGCCTATTGCCTGGCGAAGCCCGGCGAGATTTACGCGGTCTACCTGCCGAACGGCGGCGATGTCACCGTCACGCTGGAGCCGGGGCGCTACGACGCGGCCTGGTTCAGCGCCTTCACCGGCGAATGGGTGCCCTTGCCGCCGGTGGAGGGACCGCGGTGGAAATCCCCGCAGGCTCCCGGATGGCTGGACTGGGCGCTGCTGCTGAAGCGTACGACGCAGTAGCGTGGCGCACGCTTTAGCGTGCCGCTGCCGGCTTCCGCCGGCAGCCACGACGAACTGACGTTCGCCGCGGCACGCTAAAGCGCGCGCCACACGCGCTGGACGTTTCCGGAAACCACGGCGGCGTTCCCGTCGTCTCCATTAGCATGGCCTTTCGCAGCACGTATGCTGGAAGTGTAACCGGCTCTTTATGTTTGCTGGTCCTGAGTCTCTCCCTCGCGCATGCGCTGCGAGCCGAAGACCGGATTTCGCTCGCCGTTGACGACAGCCGCCGCACGGCGCTCGCCGGCAATGTGAGTCCGCGCATCAAATCCGGCACGGATCTGGGACCGGTGGACTCGTCCATGGCGCTTCCCTATGTCACTCTGGTGCTCAAGCCGTCGGCCAGCCAGCAGGCCGATCTCGACCAGTTATTGGCGCAACAGCAGGACCCCGCGTCGCCCAACTACCATGGCTGGCTGACTCCGGAGCAATATGCGGACCGCTTCGGAGTAAGTCGGGCCGACATAGACAAGATCGTTGGCTGGCTGGGCCGGCATGGTCTTACCGTAAAGTCCGTCGCGCGCTCGCGCAATGCGATTGCTTTCGGCGGATCCGCCAGCCAAATCGGCAGCGCGTTTGGTGTCCGGATTCACCGTTACGACGTGGGCGGCGAGCTGCATTACGCCAATAGCACCGACCCCACGATACCTGAGGCCTTCCAGGAGGTGGTGCTCACCATTCGTGGGCTCCATGACTTCCGTTTGAAGCCCAGGCTGCTGCGCGGCGCGCATCCGCGCGATAACTTCGAAGGCGCTGAGCAGCTTGCTCCGGGCGATATAGCCATCATTTACGACATTACTCCTCTTTACGACGCCGGCATCGATGGAGCGGGGCAGAAAATTGCGATCGTCGGGCAGACCGATATCTTGATGTCGGATATCGAGCAATTCCGCAGTTACTTCAAACTGCCGGTGAACGACCCTACCGTCATACTGATTCCCGGCAGCCCGAATCCCGGAACTCAGATACAGTCCGGAGACTTAGGGGAAGCCGATCTCGACCTGGAATTCTCCGGCGCCGTGGCGCCTAACGCTACCATTCTCTTCGTGAATTCAACCGACGTGGAGGAGTCGCTCCAATACGCCATCACTGCGAGACTGGCCCCTATCATTTCTACCAGCTACGGAGACTGCGAATTGGATATGGAATTGATCTCGGGAGCCGTGCAGGCTCAAGAGCAATTCGCCGAGCAAGCCAACGCGCAGGGCCAGACCTTGTTCGCCGCTGCGGGCGATGCGGGCGCATTGGACTGTTACGGCGATGGCGACGGAACTGCCATCGATAACGCCAAGTCGGTGGATATGCCCGCATCTCTTCCGCAGGTGACGGGTGTCGGAGGCACGCAATTTAGCGCGGGAGGTGCAAGTTATTGGCGTTCCACCAACGCCAGTAACCAGTCTTCGGCGCTTTCCTACATTCCCGAGACAGCCTGGAACGAGGGCTTCAGCCCTTCTGAGCCAGGGTCGCCCGGCGGTCCGGAGGCCACCGGCGGTGGCGCGAGTGTCCTTTTCTCCAAACCATCGTGGCAGACCGGCACGGGCGTTCCCGCCGACGGCGCCAGAGACGTGCCGGATGTGTCGATAGCGGCTTCCCCCGATCAGGATGGCTACCTGTTCGTTTCCCAAGGGAGTCTTCAGATCATCGGAGGGACGTCGGTAGGAGGGCCCCAATTTGCTGGAATTGCCGCACTGATGAGCCAGTATCTGGGCAGCCAATCTCTCGGCAACATCAATCCGACGCTCTATAAACTTGCGTCGGTCGCGGGTGTGTTCCATGACATCACCACGGGAAACAACAGTGTCCCCGATTGCGAGGGCTGCGCGCAAATTACCGGGTACAGCGCGGGCCCAGGCTACGATCGGGTCACGGGTCTTGGGACCCCGGATGTCTATAACCTGGCTACAGCCTGGCACGGCGGCAGTGTGACCAGCAAAGCGAGCGTTAGCATGACGCTCGCGGCCAGCGCGGCCAGTGTCACGTTCGGCGGCACGACGGTGCTGACGGCGACCGTGACGAGCGCCAGCGGCGCGGTGCCGACGGGCACGGTGGCCTTCTCCACGGGGACTTATGCGCTGGGCACGGCAACTCTCAACGGCATTGGGGTAGCCAATCTGGCACTCAGCGGCGTGCAGTTGCCCGTGGGATCCAACACCATCACGGCGCAATACAGCGGCGACACCAACTATTTCGGCGCCACGGCCACGGCCAGCGTGACGGAGACATCGCCGAACACCGGCCCGCCTGCGATCGGAGGACTCTCGAACGCAGCTTCCTACACCGAGGCCTTTGCTCCGGGTGGGGTTGTGAGCGTCTTCGGCACGGAACTGGCTCCCGCCACAGGCATCGCCCAGACCGTGCCTTTGCCCACCATTCTGGCGGGCACATGGGCGACCGTCGACGGCATTGCCGCGCCGCTCTATTTTGTGTCGGCCGGGCAAATGAACATTCAGATTCCTTACGAAGTGCCCGCGAACTCGACCGCGACTCTAAGGATCGAGAACGGCGCGAGCGCCTTCTACAGTTTCAACGTAGCCGCCACCGCTCCGGCGATCTTCACCACGAACCAGCAAGGCACGGGTCAAGGCGACATCCTGGACAACGCTACTTATCAATTGGTCGATGCGTTCCATCCAGCCACGCGCGGCAGCACTTACATTCAGATTTACTGCATGGGCTTGGGCGCGGTCGGCAATCAGCCGGCGGACGGCGCTGCGGCGCCTTCCAGTCCGCTGGCTGAAACCAGCGTAACCCCGGAGGTGACCATCGGCGGTGTTTCGGCGACCCCGGTTTTCTCCGGTCTGGCGCCTGGCTTCGTGGGCTTGTATCAAGTGAATGCGCTGGTGCCGGCCGGAGTGACCGGGGGCAATGCCGTGCCGGTCACGATCTCCATCGGCGGAGCCACCTCGAACACCGTCACGATCGCGGTGGGTCCGTAGTCGGCGTGGCGCACGCTTTAGCGTGCAGCGGCGAACTTCAGTTCGCCGTAAGCGCGGACTGAAGTCCGCGCCTTCTCGCCGCCGAGGCGGGCACGTTCGATTTCGTGCTGGCTTTCGCCATGATGCACAATGCCGCATGAGATGCCCTCCGCCACTTCGTTTTTCCAGGAGGCTGCGCAAGCCATGAAGCCAGGCGCCCGCCTGCTGCTCGCCGAGCCTAAAGGACATGTAAAGCCCGCACTGTTTCAAGGCGGAATTGGCATCCGCCGCACAGGCCGGCCTGCACGTATCGGATCGCCCGGTGATTCGCCGCAGCCTTGCGGCGGCATTGACGAAATAGCGTGGCGCACCGTCGCCGATGCGCTATAACAGAAGGATGACTCGAATCGCCTTGCTGGCCGCCGTGGCGGCCACCTCTCTATGCGCTCAGGATTGGGCTGTGGCGCGTCTGGAAAAATCCCCGCGCCATCGCGAGTGGGTTACTATCAAACACGACGGGCGTTCCGTCGAGACATTCGTGGCGTATCCGGAATCGAAGGACAAGACACCCGTCGTTCTGGTGATTCACGAGATCTTCGGCATGACCGATTGGGTCCAGGATGTGGCGGATCAGTTCGCCGCCGCCGGATACATCGCCGTGGCGCCCGACCTGCTTTCGGGCATGGCGCCCGATGGCAAGGGCACGAAGGGTTTCCAGTCGAACGAGGTCATGCAGGCGATCGGCCATCTCAACCCCGACGAGATCACCGCGGACCTCAACGCGGTGGCCGATTACGGCCTGAAACTGCCGGCCGCCACCAAGAAGCTTTTCGTGGCGGGCTTCTGCTGGGGAGGCGGCCAGACCTTCCGCTTCGCGACGAATCGTCCGGACATTGCCGCCGCCCTGGTGTTTTACGGACCGGGGCCCGATAAGGACGCGATGAGCCGTATCAAAGCGCCCGTGTACGGCTTCTATGCAGGCAACGATGCGCGTATCGGCGCGACCGTTCCGGATACGATCGCCAACATGAAACAGGCCGGCAAAACCTACGAGCCGGTGACTTACGACGGCGCCGGTCACGGTTTCATGCGGGCGGGAGAAGCTCCGGATGCGAGCGAAGCGAATGCCAAGGCGCGCACGGACGCGTGGGTGAGGGTGAAGGAGATCTTGGCGAAGAGGTGACGGGGGCCGCGGGGCTCGAATATGAATAGCAGCGATCGGTACGCGGCGTTTGCGGCAGACTACGAGTGGCTTTTCTCGGACGCCACGCTGTCCGGAGACCCGCAGATCGAGGATCTGAAGCCGATCCTCGCGGCACTCGGCAAACCTCACATTCTGGACTGCGCCTGTGGGACCGGCTTGGCCGCCCTTGCCCTTGCGCGAAGTGGCTACGAGGTGCTCGGCACCGATCTCAGCAGCAACATGGTGCTGCGGGCACGTGGGCATGCGGCCGAACAGAATCTCCAGGTGCCGTTCGAGGTCTGTGCCTGGGAGTGCCTGCCCGCGACAATCAAGAAGCCCGTCGACCTGGTGATTTGTTCGGGCAACGCGCTGGGTCACTGCCGCGACGAGCAGGAGATGCTCCGCTCGCTGCGGGGAATGCGGGCGGTGCTGCGGGAAGGGGGGGCTGCTGGTTGTTGAGTCGAGCAATTGGGAGAAACTGTATGCCGACCGGGTTCGCTTCACGCACCTTGGCCTGCGGGAACGAGCAGGCATGCGCTGCACTCCTTTGTACGTCTGGAACTTCGGCCGCGAATTTCATGAGGCGCTGGTTGTCGAAGTCGTTCTTGTTTTTGAACAACAGGGAAAGGTTCGACTTCAGACGTACGACATAGCGTATCAGCCATTCTCCAGCGGGCAGCTTCATGCGCTGCTGCTGCGGGCCGGGTTTAGCAATCTGAAGACTGACTGGACGCCCCAGGCAAACTCATATCGGGTCGTGGCAGGTGCGGGACCAGGAGAGTCTTCATAAGCGTCTGGCCTTGGCGCCACGTCTCGCCAGCGGGCGCGCCGGCCGCCAGATTGGCCGGCAGCCGGTGTAGTACAGTAAGAAAGAGAACGGTTATGAGCAGAGTCGAAGAGATCGAAGAGCACGTTAGAGATCTCCGCCCAGAGGAATTGGCTGCATTTCGCGAATGGTTCGCGGCATTCGACGCCGAAGCGTGGGACCGGCAATTTGCGGCTGATGCTATGTAGGGCAGGCTCGATGACAAAGCGGAACGCGCTCTCCGCGATCACGCGGCCGGCCGGTCCGCGAAGATTTGATCCACCACACCGCTCCGGATTTCTGGGCCTGCTACAGGACCCTACCCGAAGGCGTAAGAAAACTCGCCGACAGAGCGTTTGCGCTTCTCAAGAACGATCCCCGGCACTCATCTCTTCGCTTCAAGAAAGCCGGCAGGTATTGGTCTGTGCGCGTTGGCCTGCATGACCGCGCGGTGGGTGTCGATGCCCCGGAGGGGTGCTATGGTTTTGGATCGGGAACCACCATGATTACGACAATATCGTGGGTTGACGGCGCCCGCCGTGCCGCGGGTCCGAAGGATCTCAGGTGATTCTGTCCCCAGGTCCAAAACAGAATGAGCGACGGAGCTTCACTGGCGCGTTCAATCAGGCCGTCGACAATGGCGCCATACCGATACGACGTCCCATCCTTTCAGATTGAGGGCTTTCCACCATCTGTCTTGCTTGTCCACGATTTTCTCTTTGTGATAATCAGAAGCCGTGAAGAACTTCACGTGAACGTCCGCATCCCTGTAGCCGGTCTTCTCCCGCGCGAGCATCTCGAAATCGCACCAGCCATAATCCCGGATGTCAGCGTCTCGCATCGATCCAAGCATGTTCCAGCCGTCGATGTACATTGAGACACGCATGACCTCCTTACATAATCGCCGTAGGCGGCGCGGGCTCGTCCGGACTGCCCGCATTCCGCAGCGGGATCTGGACCATATAGATCGCCAGCAGCGCCAGCACGACGAAACCCAGCAGCACGGGCGGGTTGTCCTTAAAGATCTGCGGAAGGTGGATATTCCGCAGCACGAACAACGCGATGAGCAGTCCGGTGAGTGCTTCGCCGGCGATCAGACCCGACGCCACCAGCACTCCGGCATTATCCACGCGCGCCTTCTGCGCATCGTTGAAGCCGCGCCGGTCGCGCAGCTTGTCCGTGATCCAGCGAATGATGCCGCCAACAAAAATGGCGAAAGTTGTTTCGAGCGGCAGATACATGCCGACGGCGAACAGCATGGGACTGCGCACCTGCACCATGATCAGCGCAAAGCCCATGAAAATCCCGACGATGACCAGCGGCCAGGCCATATGACCTCCCACGATGCCCTGCGCCAGCGCGGCCATCAGGCCCGCCTGCGGGGCCGAGAGCTTGGGATCGCCGAAGCCGATGCCGCCGCTCTTGATATTGGCCATGTGCAGCCACAGCAGCGGAAAATACAGCACCGCGCTGGCCACGATGATGCCCAGCACGTCGCCGATCTGCATCAGCTTGGGCGTGCCACCCAGGATGTGGCCGACCTTCAGGTCCTGAAGCATCTCGCCCGCCACGGCCGAGGAAACGCACACCACCGCTGCGACGCCCAGCACCGCAGCCACGCCGGAGACACCGGAGACGCCGATGGAGACCATCAGCAGGGCGGCCACGATCAGGGTGCAAAGAGTCAGCCCCGAGATGGGGTTATTCGAGGAACCGATCAGCCCCACCAGGTTGCCCGATACCGCCGCGAAGAAGAATCCCAGAATGAGCATCACCACGGCCGCCACGACCGCGCCGGACAGCACGCCGGTGAAATAGAAGTAGAGCGCGATCATGCACAGGAACGTCACGCCAAGCCCCGCGAACACCACCTTGGCGCTGAGGTCGCGCTCGGTGCGCAGCGTGGACTCGGTCTGGCTGCTGGACTTCTTCAGATCGGAGATCGCGCGCCGTATGCCGATTCCCAGGCTGGCGCGCATGCGGAACAGCGTGTAGCAGGCGCCCACCAGCATGCCGCCGACGGCAATCGGCCGCACGATGAATCTCCACAGCGCGCCGGCCAAACCGCCCAAGCCCCAAGCCGCGTCGGTAGCGCCCGGCGGCAGCGTGGCCTGCAGTTGAGGCCCCAGGAAATAGGTGAGCAGCGGCACCAGAAGCCCCCAGGCGATCACGCCTCCCGAGAAGTTCAGGGCCGCCAGGCGAGGTCCGATGATGAAGCCGACTCCCAGGTAAGCCGGGCTCACCGCCGGTCCCGATACGCTGGTGATGCCGCCCGCTCCCAGCGCCGTGGCCGTGTCGGCGGCGCCCAGCCGCACTTTCGTCTGGCCGATGGTGCCGATGCGCAGGATGAACTCGCGGCTCTGCGAGTAGAGGTTCATGGCGCCCAGGAAATACAGGCCTGCGCCGAAGCCCATCGCCTTGAATAACAGCGCAGCGGCCTTGCTGCCATGCTGGCCCGCCTTATGAATCTCGGAGGCCGCCACCGATTCAGGGAAGGGAAGTTCGGGGTCTTCCACCATCACGCGGCGCAGCAGCGTCACGAAAAGGATGCCGAGGATGCCGCCCACGATCATCAGCACGGCCGATTTCCAGTAGGCTTCCGGCGAGTCGAATGTCTTCCAGGCGCCCGACAAAACAAATGCCGGGAGAGTGAAGACCGCGCCCGCCGCCACGGATTCGCCGATCGACCCGATGGTTCGCGTGATGTTCTCTTCGAGCAGCGACCCCTTCATCAACTTGAGCAGCGCCATGCCGATCACCGCGGCCGGGTAGGTGGCGGCAATCGTCATGCCCGCCTTCAAACCCAGGTAGGCGTTGGCGGCGCCCAGAACGGCGGTCAGCACCAGGCCCAAAAGCACGGCGCGGAAGGTGAACTCGCGCATGTTGGTCTTATCCGGCACGTAGGACCGGAATTTCTTTTCCGTCGGGGGGGGCGTCATTGCAGTCGCGACCTCACTTTTTCGCTCAGAGCTTTTCCATCCACGGTCTTGCCGGCCAGCCTGGCCTGCGCGGCCTTCATCACGATACCCATCTGCTTCAACGAAGTTACGCCGGTCTCGGCCAGGGCGGCGGCGATGGCGGCTTCGATCTCGGCTTCGCCGGCGGCGGCTGGAAGGTAGGATTCTATCAGCTTTCGCTCGGCCTCTTCTTTGGCGGCCAATTCCTCGCGCCCGCCTTTGCGGAACATGTCGGTGGCCTCGGTGCGCTGCTTCACCAGCGACTTGAGGATTTGCATTTCGGCCGCCTCGTCCAGCGGCTTCATGGCGTCCACTTCGTGTTTCTTCAGCGCGGTCTTCATCATCCGCAGCGTGCTCAGGCGGGCTTCGTCGCGGGCTTTCATGGCAAGCACCATGTCTTTCTGCACTCGATCGAGTAAGGGCATATTGCCTGCTATTTTAAAGGACCCAGCGGCCGGTGTGCACAACGGAGTGCTTAAGCGTTTTGGGGATTCCTGACTGCAGGAACCGCTCCCTGACGGGGTGCCCTCTGGGCCCGGCTCGGTAAGCCTTGCGAAATTCAACGTGACTGTTACCGAGCCGCGACCGTCGGGGAGCGGTCTGCGGCGATGTCTGGTTCACCCGAGAAGCCGGGAACAATCCCTTCGCCGGGCGGTGTCCATACAGCAGACCCATAAATGACTTATGGGAAAAGGAGGTCACATGCTGGAAGTCTGCGCATTGACCAAGCGCTTCAGCGGTGTGCCAGTGGTCGAGGACGTCAGCTTCACCATTAAGCCCGGTGAAATCCTCGGCTACATTGGCCCGAACGGCGCCGGCAAGAGCACCACCGTGAAGATCATCATAGGGCTGCTCGAACCAAGCGAAGGGCAAATCCTCTTTGAGCGCAGAAGCATCATCGACGACCTGCCGCGCTTTCAGGCGCGCATCGGCTATGTCCCCGAGGAGCCCCACCTGTATCCGCACCTGTCCGGCCGCGAGTATCTGCAACTGGCCGGACGGCTCCGCGGTCTTCCACGGACGATCCTGGAATCCAAGATCGACGAGTTTCTCCATCTTTTCGCGTTGTGGGACGACCGCCATTGCCCCCTTTCTGGATATTCGAAAGGCATGCGCCAGAAAATCCTGCTGTCCGCCGCGCTGCTGCACAATCCGGATCTCTTGATTCTCGATGAACCGCTGTCGGGACTGGACGTGACCACCGCGCTCGTCTTGAGGGACCTGCTGGAGGCGCTGGCGGCACAAGGCCGCATGATTCTTTACAGCTCCCACGTTCTGGATGTGCTTGAGAAGGTGTGCTCGCGAGTGCTGGTCCTTTGTAAAGGACGCGTGGTGGCGCACGATTCCATCGAGCATCTGCGGGAGTCGATGCACGAGTCGTCCCTGGAGGGCATCTTCGTCCACCTCACGCGGGAAGAGAATCATCGTGCCGTGGCGGACCACATCCTGGAGGTGATGCAGGCGTGAAATGGCTGGAAGAAACGCACGGCGTCGATTTCGAACTGGTGCGTCACTTTCTGCGGCGGATGTTCGACGGCGAGTGGTCGTCTTCGCCGGGACAGTGGCGGCCGGCCGCGATCGGCCTTGTCTCGCTGTTCCTGCCCGCGGGCCTGTTGCTGGTCCGGGAAGGATCGCTCGATCCGAAGTACGCTTTTTGACCGGCGATTACGCGGCGCAATTTACCCGCATGTTTCTGGGCGCTGCGCTGTTCGTGCTATTGATCGCCTGCGTGAACCTGCAATTGGCGCGCGGAACGGCGCGGTGGCGCGAAGTGTCGGTCCGGCTGGCGCTCGGTGCGAGCCGTGCGCGCATTGTGGTGCAACTGCTACCGAAAGCATCATCCTGGCTCTCGGCGGCGCCGGTCTGGGAGTCGTATTAGCGCACTACGGACTGCAGGCGATGCGGGCCGGGATGCCCGTCGAGCTACAGAAATACTCCTCGGGGTGGGCCGACCTGGGCCTCAATGCGGGAGTGCTGGCATTCGCTCTGGCGGCGGCCGTATGCAGCGGAATACGGGCGGGCTTCGTGTCGGCCGTGCAGTCTTCACGGCCCAACCTCGCGGAGTCCTTAAAGGAAGGCGGGCACACGTCGTCGCCCGGGCGCGGCGGTCATCGCCTGCGAGCCGTTCTCATGGCCGCCGAGATCGCGCTGACTGTCGTGCTGTTGGCCGGCGCGGGGCTGAATGGTGCGGGGTTTTCACAACCTGATGCGGGGAGAGACAGCGCTCTCTCCGGATAGTCTCCTTGCACTGCGGCTGGAACTCGACGCCGCTGCTTATCGCACGCCGAAAAGCGTGGCAGAGTTTTACCGCCGCGTGCTGGAGCGGACGGCTGCCTTACCGGGTGTCGAGGCAGCCACGGCGGCTACCGCGCTTCCGTACGGCAGGCATGCGCAGTTCTCTGCATTTGCGATCCAGGGCAGACAGTTTCAACCGCGCGGTCAGCCCAGGGCTCAGTTACAGGCAGTGAGTCCCAGCTACTTCCGGACCATGAACATTCCGCTGCGGGCAGGCCGTTTTCTCAGCGAGCGCGATTGCTCTGGTTGCGCCTTGTCGGCGGTTATTAGTGAGGAGATGGCGCGGCAGTATTGGCCGGGCGAGCCATTTCCGGTAGGCCAACAGATCCGGCTCGACGGGCGCAGTGACAATGGGCGCTGGATCGGAATTGCCGGAGTGGTGGGCGGAATCCGGGCAAGCGCTCTTCAGCCCATCCCCGGTCCGGTGCTCTACGTGTCATATGCTCAATTCCCGCAGCCCGGCATGGACATTGCCATACGTAGTGCCCGAGAGCCCCTGGCCCTGGCGCCAACCGTCAGATCGGCAATCAAGACGGTGGGCCCGGAGCAGCCGGTGACGGACGTCATGACGCTGGAGAGGATGAGGCGGAATGAAGTTATCGGTCTGAGTTATGCCGCGGTCCTCATGAGCGTCTTCGGTGTAATCGCGCTGGTGTTGTCGTCGGTAGGAGTGTACGGCATGACGGCATTCCTGGTTTCGCGGCAGACACATGAAATCGGAATCAGGATGGCGCTCGGCGCCGCTGGCTGGCGCGTGTTGGCCATGGTGTTCCGCCGCGGATCGCGCGCGGCGCTGGCAGGCGCTGCCGTGGGACTGTTGCTGGCGTTGGCACTCGCCCGCTTGTTGGCATCCGTTATTTGGGGTGTGAGCGCCACAGACCAAGGTACTGGCGGTCGGCATCGCCGTTTACATCCCCGCGCAGAAAGCTCTAAAGATCGACCCGATGGTTGCTCTGAGAAACGAGTAGGTTTTGACCGCTCCCTGACGGTCGCGGCTCAGAAGGCCCTGCGAAATCGACACGACTATTCGAAATCACCGCGACTGTTGCCGAAATCAACTCGACTGTTGCCGAAATCAACGCGATTGCTACCGAAATCAACTCGACTGTTACCGAAATCACCGCGACTGCTACCGAGCCGCGACCGTGAGGGAGCGGTTCCCCCCAACCGTTTAAGCACGCGTGGACACCCCCGATGCCGCTCCGTTCCGTTTGGCGCGCTAACATGGAGATCTATGTCGAAGATCTATCAAGACAATTCTCTGAGCATTGGCAAGACGCCATTGGTTCGGCTCAATCGCATGGCGGCGGGACTGAAGGCCACCGTGCTGGCGAAAATCGAAGGACGCAACCCGGCCTATTCGGTCAAATGCCGCATCGGGGCATCCATGATCTGGGACGCGGAAAAAAGAGGCGTTCTGAAACCTGGCGTCGAAATCGTGGAGCCCACCAGCGGGAATACGGGAATCGCGCTGGCGTTTGTGGCGGCCTCGCGGGGTTACGCGCTCACCCTCACCATGCCTGAAACCATGTCCATCGAGCGCCGGCGCGTGCTGGCCGCTTTTGGCGCCAAGCTGGTTCTGACACCCGGTCCCGGAGGCATGGCCGGAGCCATACGGAAGGCGATCGAGATTGCCGAGTCGGACCCGCAACATTACTTTCTTCCGCAACAGTTTGAAAATCCGGCCAATCCCGCCATCCATGAGCAGACCACCGGCCCGGAGATCTGGGACGATACCGATGGCGGGATCGACGTGCTGGTGGCGGGGGTCGGCACGGGCGGGACCATCACCGGCGTGTCCCGATTCATCAAGAAGACCAAGGGCAAAGCTATCGTCTCGGTAGCCGTGGAGCCCGCCGCCAGCCCGGTGTTGACGCAGCAGCGCGCAGGTTTGCCGCTGCAGCCGGCGAGCCACAAGATCCAGGGGATCGGCGCGGGCTTTGTGCCGAAGATTCTCGACCTGTCGCTGGTGGACAGGATTGAACGGGTGACCAACGAGGAAGCCATCGAATTCGGACGCCGGTTGGCGCTGGAGGAAGGCATTCTGTCGGGGATCTCCTGCGGAGCCGCGGCGGCGGTTGCCATCCGGCTAGCGAAGGAAGAGGAATTTGCGGGCAAGACCATCGTGACCATCCTGCCCGATTCCGGCGAGCGGTACCTCTCCACGGCGCTATTCGAGAATTTGATGGCGTAAACACCGCTCCCTGACGGTCGCGGCTCAGTAGATTCGCCGTGTTACCGAGCCGCGACCGTAAGGGAGCGGTTCTCTCTCGTTTAGGGTGTATGTATGGATTTGCAAAAGATGAACACGCTGTCCCTGACGTTTGGCAAGGCGCTCGAGGCCAACCTCAGGGGCGGGGACAAGAGCTTTGAACTCCCCAGCCGGACAGCCGTGGCGGAGATCTGCCACCGCTACGCCGACGCCCTGTTTCCGCTTTTCTACCACAGCGATCGCGGGAGCAACTTTCCCCGCCAGGCGCGCGTGTACCTCAAGGACATCGAGAGGCTCCTGACCGGCCAGATCTGCCGCGCCATCCATCTCGAGTGCCACTGTCAGGGCAGGAGGGTGCCGCCTGGAATCAAGAAAACGGCTCGCGAGCGCGTGGACCTGGCACTCGAGAGCTTGCCCGAACTGGCCCGCCTGCTGGCCTCCGACGTCGACGCGGCGTACAGCAACGACCCCGCCGCCGCGGGCCTCGAGCAGGTGCTGCTCAGCTATCCGTGCATCCAGGCCATCACCGTACAGCGCCTTGCGCATCGCCTTTATCATCTGGAAATCCCGTACATCCCGCGCATGATGACGGAAGCGGCGCACAGTCACACCGGCATCGACATTCACCCCGGCGCCGCGATCGGCGAATCGTTTTTCATCGATCATGGCACGGGTGTGGTGATCGGAGAAACGGCCACCATCGGGAACCGGGTGACGCTCTATCATGGCGTCACACTGGGAGCCTTTAATCCGCTGGTGAAGGACGATCTGGGCCAGTTGCGCCGCGGCCAATCCAACAAGCGGCACCCCGACCTGGAAGATCACGTTACCGTGTATCCGAACGCCACCATTCTGGGCGGCCAGACGCGCGTCGGGCATCATAGCGTAATCGGAGGCAACGTCTGGCTGACTCACTCCGTGGTGCCCTACAGCAAGGTCGTCGAGAAGGATCCCGAACTCCTCATTCACGACGGCAGCCCGCAATCGTCAGGTGCGTATAATTCCACCGGTGCGGGCATCTGACGATCCCGGGGCGACGCCTGACGTCTGCTATTCTAGGAGATTAAGGTCCCGCCATGCACATTCGAAAGCAAAGACTACTCACGCCTGGTCCGACGCCTCTCTATCCGCCTGCCCTGCACGCGATGATGGCGGCGGATATCCACCACCGCACGGAGGACTTCCGCAAGGTGTACCGGTCCGCGCTCGCGGACCTCAAAGAGGTGATGGGCACGGCGCACGATGTCCTGATGTTTGCCGCCTCGGGTACCGGGGCCATGGATGCGGCCGTATCGAACCTGTTCTCGCGCGGCGATAAGGTGGTCGTCTGCGCGGCCGGAAAGTTCGGCGAACGCTGGGCCGAGATCGCCAAAGCCTACGGGCTGGACGCGACGGTTCTATCGGCGCCTTACGGCGAAGTGGTCGCGCCCGAGCGCGTGGAAACCGCGCTGGCGGCCGAACCGGCTACCCGCGGCGTGTTCGTGCAAGCTTCGGAAACCTCCACCGGCGCAGCGCACGATGTGCGCGCCATGGGCCGCGCCGTCTCGAAGACGGGCGCCATCTTCGTGGTGGACGCCATCACCGGCCTGGGCACCATGCCGCTGGATATCGACGGCTGGGGCCTGGACGTGACCATCGGCGGCTCGCAGAAGGCCTTCATGATCCCGCCCGGACTGGCCTTCCTGTCGATCAGTCCGAAGGCCTGGGGCTTCGCCGAGACGGCCACGCTGCCGCACTATTACTTCAATCTGAAGAAGGAAAAGAAGAGCGGCGACGCCGGCGAATCGAGCTGGACGCCATCCACCGCGCTGATTCTGGCGCTGGCGGAAGCCCTGAAATACGTGAAGCAGATCGGCATGCCGCACCTGATCGAGAACGCGCAACTGCTGGCCCGCGCCACGCGCGCCGCGGTCGAAAAACTCGGCCTGGAGCTGTTCGCGCCGCATTCGCCGGGCTCCTCGGTGACCGCCGTGAAAGCGCCGCCCGGCATGGATTCGGGCGTGATCGTGAAAGAGTTTCGCAACCGCTTCGGCGCCGTGATCGCCAACGGCCAAGGCACCATGAAGGGGCAAATCTTCCGCATCGCGCATCTGGGCTACTTCGATTTCGCGGATCTGTTCGCGGTCGTCGCGGAGCTCGAGATCATCCTCAATGCCAACGGCTACCCGGTGGAATTTGGAACGGGCGTCGCCGCGGTCCAGAACGTTTACAGCGAGGTTGCGGTCGCGCCGCAGGTTGTTCACGCATGATAGTCCTGGTCGCTGAGCCGCTCGCCGAGGCTGCAGTCGCTCTACTGAAGTCTCAGCCCGGCTGGAACGTGATCGTTTCCAGCCCCAAGGAATACGCCAACCACCTCGCGGAAGCCGATGCGCTGATCGTGCGCAGCGCCGTGCAGGTGAACCAATCGGTGCTCGATAAGGCGCCCCGCCTGCGGGTGATCGGCCGCGCGGGCGTGGGCGTCGACAACGTCGATCTGGAAGCCGCCACGGCCGCCGGCGTCCTGGTGATGAATACGCCCGGCGGCAACGCCATTTCCGTGGCGGAGCACACCCTGGCGCTCATGCTGGCCATGGCCCGGCGCATTCCGGAAGCCACCCAATCCACCACCGGCGGCAAGTGGGAAAAGAAGAAGTTCATGGGCAGCGAGTTGCGCGGCAAGTCGCTGGGCATCGTCGGGCTGGGCAGCATCGGCCGCGAGGTGGTGAAACGCGCGCGCGCCTTCGAGATGCGCGTGCGGGCGCACGATCCATACGTGACCGCGCAGATCGCCAAGGATCTGGGCGTCGAGCTGGTGGATCTGGCCGCGCTCTACGCCCAGAGCGATTACATCACGCTGCACGTGGCGCTTACGTCCGAGACCGATCGCATGCTTTCGCATGACGCCTTCGCGCAGATGAAGCCGGGCGTGCGCATCGTGAACTGCGCGCGCGGCGAGCTAATCGACGATGAAGCGCTCCGGCAGGCCATCGAGTCCGGTAAGGTGGGGTCCGCCGCGCTGGACGTGTTTCGCGTGGAACCGCCGCCGCCGGGTTACCCGCTGTTCGCGGGAAGCAAAGTGCTGGCCACGCCGCACATCGGCGGGTCGACCGAAGAAGCCCAGGAGATCGTGGGCGTGCGCATCGCCGAGCAGGTGGTCGAGTATCTGAAGAACGGCGTGGCGCTGAACGCGGTCAACATGCCGGCGCTTTCGCCTGAACAATACCGCGCGCTGGGTCCGTATATTAATGTTGCCGAGCGGCTGGGCAACTTCGCGGCCTACATTGCCGCGGGACACACCAAGACGGTGCGCCTGGCCTACTTCGGGCGCATCGGCGAGAACAACACCAACCTGTTGCGCAATGCCGGCCTAGCGGGCGTGCTGAAGCGGTCCGTTTCCGAGCGCGCCAACCTGATCAACGCCATGCAGATCGCCGCGCAGCGCGGCTGGAATGTTGCCGAGCGGCACGAGGCGCGCTCCGGCCATACCGATTCGATTCGTCTGGAACTGGAGACGGATTGCGGCGTCACGGTGGTGGAGGGCGCGGTGCTGCTGGGCAATCCGCGGCTGATCCAGGTGGACGGCATCTATTGCGAAGCGCCGCTCTCCGGGCATTTGATCTTCATGAAGAACCAGGACGTGCCCGGCGTGATCGGGCATGTGGGCACGGTGCTGGGCCGCAACCAAATCAACATCGCGAACTTTTCGCTGGGCCGCCGCGATGTCCCCGCTGCGCCGGGTGAGCCGCTGGAAGCCGTGGCCGTGGTCTCGACCGACGATGTGGTCCCGGAGAGCGTGCTGCAGCAACTGCGGGAGAACCCGGCGGTGAAGCTGGCGCGGTCGGTGGAGTTTGGGTAGTAACTGGTGGGGTCCCGCAGTCGCGCCCGATTGGTCTTTCCCTGGTCCGTCAACACTCCGACCACGCAGCGCGGGGTATTCGGCTTGGCGCCATAGCGCGGCAGGGCTCGGGTGACAAAGGCAGGGCGGCGTTATTGCAATGGCACTAGGAACCGGCTATGCTAACCGTCTGAACGGGAGGTGTAAACAGGCGTGACGCGCACTGGGAGAGCCTGCCTGCTCGCCGTGGCGGCCAGCGCGCTTTCCGCAGCTGACTGGAAACCCGTCGAGCCGGAGGAGTTAAGCCGCAAGATACCGGTTGTCGAGAAGGATGCGGATGCCGAAGCGATCTTTTGGGACGTCCGGGTCGGCAACGAACAGGGATACGTGGGAGGGCCGCAATATCTGGTACTTTCCCACTACATCCGGGTCAAGGTATTCAACAACCGCGGCCGCAACCGACTTTCGACCGTCGATATTCCAATTCAGCCGGGTACCAATATCACAGGAATCGCCGGCCGCACGATCCGCCCAGATGGCTCCATTTTGGATCTGGCGAAGGAAGCGGTCTTCGAGCGCGTGCTCGACAAGACAGGTGATGTACGCGTCAAGCATAAGTCATTCACGATGCCCGGCGTGGAGCCGGGATGTATCATCGAATATCAATGGAGAGAGGAGCGCACGAACCAATGGCTTAACTATCTTCCGCTGGATTTTCAGCGCGGTATTCCTATTCGGGTCGTGCGCTATTGGATCAAGCCCAATACGGTTTCGGATTCGCAGATGATGATCCAGGATTTTCAATGCCATCGAACGCCGCCGGAGCGCGATAAACGGGGATACTACATGACTGCGATGAGCGATGTCCCCGCCTTTAAGGAGGAGCCATACATGCCGCCCGCTGGCGAGCTTAAGGCGTGGGCACTGGTCTATCACAAGCGCACTTCCGACATATCGGCTCCGGATAGGTTTTGGATCGATCACGGCAAGGCGACGTATAACCGGTACGAGGCGATGATAACGGCGAGCAAGGGCGTCCGGCGAAGGGCGGCGGAGATCACGGCGGCGGCCAAGACCGAGGAAGAAAAGCTGCTGGCCCTCGTCGATTTCTGTAAGAGGGGCATCAAAGACTCGTTTACTGAGGAGGCCTCGGCAGCGGAGCGAGCGAAGATGGAGAAGAAGACGGGGACGACGCCTGATGACACGCTGAAGCAAGGCATCGGGAGTCCCGCCGACATCACGTTCCTCTTCGCCGCCCTGGCCAACGCGGCCGGGTTTGATGCGCGCATCGCCGAGGTGCCCGACCGGAATGAAGTGTTCTTCGAGCGCAGGTTCCCGGATGCTTATTTCCTCAAGCACTTGGTAGTTGCGGTAAGAGTACAGGGGGCTTGGCGTTTCTTTGATTCAACGCTCTTCGTTCCTCGCAGCGGTCTGCCTTGGTTTCACGAAGGCGTCGAAGCCTTGGTTTCGGACCTCAAGGAACCGATCTTTGTGACGACGCCCCTTTCGCCGCCGGAGAAGACGGTGACCCGGCGGCAAGGCAACTTCCGCCTGACTGATGATGGAACGCTCGAAGGAGATGTTGTGCTGGAGTTCGGCGGCCACGAAGCCGAGGTTCGGAAATGGCAGATCCAGCATGAGTCCGTCGCCCATCTCGAGGAGGGACTGAAGACCATGCTGGAGAGACACGCCAGCACGTCCGAATTCTCAGACATCAAGATAGAAAATGCCAGCGACCCGGAGAAACCGCTCATCTATCGCTGCCACTTACGCGCGCCCGGCTATGCGCAGCGCACCGGAAAGAGGTTGTTCTTTGCCCCGAGTTTCTTCGGGCAGGGAGGCGCATCGCGCTTTCCGTCAAAAGAAAGAAGGTACCCGGTCTATTTCCACTATGGGTGGGTTGACGAAGACCAGATCACCATAGAACTACCCGCCGGGTTCCGCCTGGAGGAGCCGCGGGTGCCCAATCCGATTCCCATGGGGCAGGCGGGAGGGTACGAGGCTCACGCCCGTATCGTCAACAAAACTCAGTTAGTCTTCGAACGCCGCTTTGTAATCGGGAGGAATGGCAATTTGCTGTTGCCGGTTGCCTTGTATCCGGCGTTGAAAGAGGCCTTCGACAAGATCGCTCTGGCCGACTCGCAGACCATGGCGCTGAAGCAAGTGTCCGCGGATGGGAGTAACTGAGATGCGCCAACCGTGCACCTGGTTACGCGTGCGGCGAGTTCTAATTGCCGGACTGCTGGGCGCTGCAGGGCTGACTGCGGCCGAGCGGGCGCCGGACTGGCTGCGCGAAGCGTTCACTAGACGAGTCCCGGCTTATGAAGCCAACGTACCGGGCGTGGTGCTGCTGAAGGTGACCCATGTCACGGTCGAGGAAAGCGGCCGCATCGTCAAGAGCACCCGCGAGGCTATCAGGATTCTTTCGCGCGAAGGCCGCGCCGACGCCTATGCATCCGAGATCTACGAAAGCGGAACGTCCAAGGTCCGCGACACCAAGGCGTGGATGTTCGCTCCCTCGGGCGAACTACTGAAGTTGGGTCAAGAAACAAACTACGATCGCGCATATACCGCCAATGATTTCTACAACGATATACGCGTTCGCGGCATCGATGCACGCAAGCTGGCCGACCCCGGCTCAGTCTTCGGGTTTGAGATCTATTCGGAAGATCGCGCGCTATTCAACCAGTTCGACTGGTCATTTCAGAACCGCCTTCCTTCTCTGCTCTCCCGCTATGTCTTGACACTGCCGGCAGGCTGGCGGGCCGACGGTGTAACTTACAACTGCGTAGGGACGCAGCCGCAGGTGGAAGGTACCACCTACACGTGGGAGGTTCGCGATTTGCCCTTCGTGGAACCGGAGCCAGCCAGCCCTCAGTTATTCTCCCTTGTCCCCCGCCTGGCGATCACTTACTGGCCGCCAGCGGGAGCAAAGTCGCCCGCAGCCCCGGCATTCGCCAGTTGGCGGGACGTGTCCCGTTGGGTGACGGAAGTTACAGAGGCGCCGGCCCAGCCGGACGCTGCTATTGCGGCCAAGGCCCAGGCCCTGACTGCTGGCTCCAAGACTGAGCTACAGCGAATTCAAGCGATCGGCCATTTCGTGCAGGCCATGAAATATATCTCCATTCAAATCGGTGTCGGAAGAGGAGGCGGCTATCGCCCCAAACCAGCCTCCGACGTGCTGGTCAAGGAGTATGGAGACTGCAAGGACAAAGCCACGCTGATGCGCGCGCTGCTGAAGGCCGTCGGAATCGAATCCTACATTGTGCCCATCTATTCCGGCGACCGAAGCTACGTGCGGGAAGACTGGCCCTCGCCGCAACAGTTCAACCATGTCATCGTAGCAGTACGGGTCTCCGGGAGCACGGAGGCCCCCGCGGTCATCGAACACGCCGTGCTCGGGCGTCTTCTGCTCTTCGATCCAGCCGCCGGCAACACGCCAGTAGGGGACCTTCCCATCTACGAGCAAGGCGGCCTGGCTTTGGTTGCCGCGGGTGATCGGGGAGAACTCATCCGCATGCCCATGACGCCTCCGTCGTCGAACACCGTGGAGCGGGAAATTCGCGCGGTTCTCGACGCGAACGGCACGCTCGTAGCGAAGCTCCTGGAGGTCAGCCATGGCCAAACCGCCGCGCGGGACCGGACGGTTCTGCACGGCCGGTCGGCTCTGGAGTATCGGAAGGTGATCGAGGACTCGATTTCGGCCACCGTCCCTGGTGCTAGGTTTTCGAAGATCGAGCCGATAGATGCTTTCACGCAGGGCCGCTTCACGCTGGAGGCCCAGTTCGTGGGGCCAGGATACGCGCAGATCAGGGCCAATCGCCTGATGGTCTTTAAACCGGTGATCGTGGTACGTCGGAATTCGGTCTTTCTCACCGAGCGAAAGAGAAGTTACCCGGTGCTGCTGAATCCCGCGGGTTACCAAGAAACTGTCAGCGTAAGACTGCCTCCGGGATTCAAGGTGGATGAACTTCCCGACCCGGAGAACTTCGAAACGCCCTTTGGGAGGTACGCGGCATCGTGCCGGGCGAACCAGGGGGAACTCGTCTGCACGCGGACTCTGGAGATTCGTGCAGCGACCGTTCCGGTCTCCCAGTATCAAGCCGTCCGCGAGTTCTTCGAGCGCATATTGAACGAAGAGCAGACGCCAGTAGTCCTGGTGCGGGAGTAGCCGCTACCGGACAGACACGATCTTCCAATAGCCGCCTTGCTTCTGGAGAGCGATACGCATGGTGCGCTCGTTGAAGTAGGTCTGAGAGTCGCCCGGGTAGACTTGTTGGATTTTACTCCGACATTCGACGGAGGCGGATGCTCCGGCCATTTGGGGCCTCCCCGGATGCAGGTCGATGCTGACGGAGCGGGCATTTTGAAACGTGGCCCGCCACTTATCGAGGATCGCTTGGGGGATCGTAGGCCAGACTTCCTTGAGCAGCGCTTCATCCTTCTGTCCGATGGCGCGAGTGAAGAGAGCTAGCGCCTGTCCCACGCCCAATTGTTCCGCTTGCGCCAAAGCCTGCGGGGCGTGCGCCGAATCTGGGTATTGGCGCGCGAATGCCTGCAGGACGGCAGGGTCGCTCTGGTCGAGCGTTTCCCATGCGAGCTGGTCGCGGCTGCTCTCGACGGGCCGCTGCGTCGGAACGGCGTTTGTGCTCTCCGGCTGGGACATTGAGCTGGGAGCCGGTGCGGCCGGCCGCACCTTTCCACTGGGGGTGATCGTATGCTCCACGGTAGCCTTGGCGGGAGGGATTGCTTCAAGCGTGCGGGGCGGTTCCGCAACCCTTCGGGCCGCCTGATCCGGCGGCGGCCCCGGCGGCGCCGCCGGAACATGCGGGCCAGGAGCTGAGGGTGCCCGTGAAACCGCTCGTGCAGAATTCTCTGCCGCGTGATGCGCGACGAAAAACCAGATCGCTGCCAGCGGGAGGGTGCCCACAACGCCATACAGAAGCACCCTCTGGAGCTTCCGGTAGGGGCGAACGCGCGTTGTACCCCCGTACCCTTTGCGGCGTTCCTGGCGCGCCGCCCGCGCCTGCTTCCTCCGCTCCGCTTCCTCCCGCGCCAGCCGTTGCTGTTCGGCCCGTGCCTGCTCACGCTCCGCCGCCTGTCTGGTCCTCTCGGCCTCCTCGCGTTGCCGCCGCTCTTGCTCGGCACGCTCGGCGGCGGCTCTGGCTGCCTGGACCCTTTCCCGCTCTTGCCGCTCGCGCTTGGCGTCCTCCGCGGCCATCCTGGCTTTTTCAGTTTCCTCCCGCCGCCGCTCCGCCGCCAGCCTCGCCGTCTCGGCCCGCTCGTACTCAGCCCGCCGCGAATCCAGCGCCGTCGCAATCGCCCGCTCCATCTCATCGGCCGACCGCCAGCGATTCTCCCGATCCCTCTCCAGCGCCTTCATCACTAGGCCCGAAACATAGGGCGGGAAAGTGAGATCGGGCCGTGCACGGTCAAGCGGCATCGGCTCTACCTGTAGCCGCTGCACAAGCAACGCCTGTGTATTGTCCGCGGCAAACGGCAGCCTGCCGGTCAGCATCTCGTAGAGAACCAACCCGAGCGAGTACACATCCGAACGTCCATCCAGATCGCCGCCGCGCATGCCTTGCGCCTGCTCAGGCGAGGCGTACGCGGGCGTGCAGACGAAGTATCCGGTGGTGCCGGTCATGATGCCTGTGAAGCCCAATCCGGCGTCCTCGCGTACTTTGGCGATGCCGAAATCGATGACCTTGACCGATTCGCTGCCGTCCGCATTCTGGGCCAGCAGCAAGTTCTGTGGCTTGATATCCCGGTGAATGATGCCCTTTTGGTGCGCTGCCGATAGAGCGGAGCAGGTCTGCGCCGCGATCTTCAAAGCGAATTCGGGCGCCAGCGTCAACGTGTTGTTAAGCCGCTGCCGCAAGCTCTGGCCGTCAACGTACTCCATGACTACGAACGGCTGGTCGTCTTCAGTGTAGTCGGCGTCCTCGACGCGCACGATGTGCGGATGCTGAAGCTGGCGCATGACCAGGGCCTCGGCAAGGAGGCCTTTGAGTCCCTGCTGCGCGCCCGCGCCCTCGCTGGCGAGTACCTTGAGCGCTTTTTGCTCGTTCCAAATGAGATGCCGGGCGCGGTAGACCACGCCCATGCCGCCCCGGCCAATCTCGCTGATGATCTCGTATTTCTTGCGTATGATCGAACCCGGCTCCAAGCCGGCGGTGGAGCGCAAAGCGGAGCCGTCCCGCGGGCAGAACCCGACATCGTTGCCGTAGGCGGCCGAGCAAATGGGGCAGGCCTTCACTCTTGGTTGAGCTTAGCGCGTTGGGGTGGACGCGGCAACGGGCGCCTGCGTCGTGTGCGCGTGTGTCGCGGCGAATCTTGAGCCTCGATGGCAGCGGGGCGCGCAGGGGCACAACGGCGTCGGTGGTGACCTCCGGGGTGCAGTAGAGCCCGTGGAGGCGGGTGACAAGAATCTCCATGAATCCAGTTGTCCGTAACCTATAGCACAGCATATAGATAAAATCCTTGACGAAACACTATATGTTGGGGCATCATTACGAATGCGCGACAATCGAAGGAGGGAAGCCCGATGGGACAGCTTACCGTAGACCTGAGTGCCAAAATGGAGATCTTGAAAATAAAAGAACAACGGCCCAACCGCACGGGGGTCGCCTTCCCCCGCTATTTCACGGCTCGCCAGGAGGCCGGCAAAACGCCCTACGACGAAGTCCAGTGGGAGACCCGCACCGCCTCCATTGGCAACGATAAGGGCGTCGTCATCTTTGAGCAGCGGGATATCGAAGTCCCCGTGGACTGGTCGCAGACGGCCACCAACATCGTCGCCAGCAAATACTTCCATGGCAAACTGGGCTCGCCGGATCGCGAAACCAGCGTCGCGCAACTTGTGCAGCGGGTGGTCGACACCATCGCCGGTTGGGGCCACAAGGACGGCTACTTCGCCACCGAGCGGGACAACCAGAACTTCCGCGACGAGCTGGCCCACCTGATGCTCACGCAGAAGGCCTGCTTCAACTCGCCGGTGTGGTTCAACGTCGGCGTGAAGGAAGCGCGCGGCTACGGCTGGGCCTACGATCACGCGGCCGACGGCATCGCCAAGCTGGAGACCGGCGGGGGTGCCCTCGGGGCCCGGCCGCAATGTTCCGCCTGCTTCATCGTATCGGTGAAGGATTCGCTCGAATCCATCCTGGACTTGGCCAAGACCGAGGGCATGCTGTTCAAGTGGGGCTCCGGCACCGGCAGCAACTTGTCGTCGCTGCGCGAAGAGGACGCCATCCTTTCGGGCGGCGGACGCGCCTCCGGGCCGCTGTCGTTCATGAAGGGCTTCGACGCGTTCGCCGGCGTGATTAAATCCGGCGGCAAGACGCGCCGCGCGGCCAAAATGGTGATTCTGAATTGCGATCACCCCGATGTGGAAAAGTTCATCTGGTGCAAGGCCAAAGAGGAGAAGAAAGCCTACACGCTCGTCGAGGCAGGCTACGATTCCTCGCTCGATGGCGAAGCTTACAGTTCCATCTTCTTCCAGAACGCCAACAATTCCGTGCGCGTCACCGACGAATTCATGGAAGCCGTGACCCAGGACCGCGACTGGTGGACCAAGGCCGTGGTCGGCGGCCAGCCCGTGAAACGCTACAAAGCGCGCGACCTGATGCACCAGATCGCCGACGCCACCCACCAGTGCGGCGATCCCGGCATGCAGTTCGATACCACCGTGAACCGCTGGCATCCGTGCAAGAACACGGCGCGCATCAACGCCTCGAACCCCTGCTCGGAATACATGTTCCTGGACGATTCCGCCTGCAACCTGTCGTCGCTGAACCTGATGAAGTTCGTGGGACCGGGCGGTCAGTTCGACGTGGAAGCTTTCCGCCACGCCGTGGACACCCTGATCATGGCCCAGGAGATCATCGTCGATAACGCCAGCTACCCCACCGAGAAGATCGCCGGCAATTCGCACAACTACCGCCCGCTGGGGCTGGGCTTCGCCAACCTGGGCGCGTTGCTGATGTCCTTCGGCATTCCCTACGATAGCGACCAGGGCCGCGACTATGCCGGCGCCATCACGGCCGTCATGTGCGGGCAGGCGTACCTGACCAGCGCCCGCATCGCCGAATCCACCGGCCCGTTCCCAGGCTACGCGCGCAACACGGAGCCGTTCCTGGAAGTCATCCGCATGCATCGCGACGCGGCGCATCGCCTGCATGGCCGAATTCCGCAGGATCTCTCGCAGGGCGCGACGGAATGCTGGGACCACGCGCTGGAGATGGGCCGGCGCAACGGCTATCGCAACGCGCAGGTGACCGTGATCGCGCCCACCGGCACCATCGGCTTCATGATGGATTGCGATACCACCGGCATCGAGCCGGACCTGGCATTGGTGAAGTACAAGAAACTGGTGGGCGGCGGCGTCATCAAAATCGTCAACAACACCGTGCCGCAGGCGCTCATCAAGCTGGGCTACACCCCCGCGCAGGCGGACCAGATCGTCAGCCACATCGATGCCACGGGCACCATCGAAGGCGCGCCGTACCTGAAGCCCGAGCACCTGGCCGTTTTCGATTGCAGCTTCCGGCCAGCCAACGGCACCCGGTCGATTCACTATATGGGCCACCTGAAGATGATGGGGGCGGTGCAGCCGTTCATTTCGGGCGCGATCTCGAAGACCATCAACATGCCGGAAGAAGCTACGGTGGACGAGGTGATGAACGCCTACATCGAAAGCTGGAAGCTGGGACTGAAGGCGGTGGCCATCTATCGCGATAATTCCAAGCGCGTGCAGCCGCTCAGCTCGGGCACGGGGGGCAAGGCGGAGAAGGCGGCCGCGGCAAACAATGCCGCGGTTGTGGCGCCCGCCACCCAGCCCGTGGAGAAGGTGGTCTACCGGCCTGTGCGGCGCAAGTTGCCGGACGAACGGCGGGCCATCACGCACAAGTTTTCGATCGGCGGCCACGAAGGCTACATCACGGTGGGCATGTATGACGACGGCGCGCCGGGCGAGATCTTCATCACCATGGCGAAGGAAGGCTCGACGATTTCCGGCCTGATGGACGCCTTCGCCACGGCCATCAGCTTCAACTTGCAGTACGGCGTGCCGCTGAAGTTCCTGGTGGACAAGTTCGCGCACGTACGCTTCGAGCCCAGCGGGTGGACCGGCAACCAGCAGATCCCCTACGCCAAGTCCATCATGGATTACATTTTCCGATGGCTCGGCGCGCGGTTCCTGGGGCCGGAGTACGCGGTGACGGAAGCCGGGCAGACGTCCACGCTACGCCCCACAGAGCCCACCAGCCCGCAGCAGGAGCTGCCCTTCGCGCCGATGACCGCCGATGCGCCGCTGTGCGCGGAGTGCGGGTCGATCATGACGCGCAACGGGAGTTGCTATAAGTGCGGCAATTGCGGCGGGACTAGCGGGTGTAGTTAAGACCCCATCGCAATGAAAATGGCTCGGTTGACGCCGAGCCGTTCCATAACCGCAGAGGAACGGACGCGTGTTACCCGATTTCCCCGAGCAAAAAGCCAAAGTGGAGGAGCGCCTCCAGATCCGCATGGATCAACAGCGGCTAGCCAAGCTCGGCCCCTTTGGCGAATCCCCAGCCATCCGCGTAGCCGAGGGGGATCGCCTTATCTTCGAAGGCGAAGACGAAACCGAGCGGGAAATGGAATTCGGACACGCGGAGGCGGAGTTCAAAGTTTCGGTCGACGAACTGCCGACTATGACAATTGAGCAGCTTATAGCCAAGCTGGACAAAGCCGCAGAGGATCTTGCGAGGCAGCAGGTTGAGCGGGCGGTCGGCGTCTTGAACGAAGCGGTCGAGACCGTTGGAAACACTCTGCACATGCGGGGCGAGCCATTCCAAGCGGAGCATCTATTCAGGGCGCTTGAAAAGATTTCCATTGACTTCGACGAGTCCGGTCAACCGTACGTGCCAACCTTGCTGATGGGTCCCGACATGGCTGACCGCGCCACCGAGGTAGTCGGTCGCGTCACCTTGGAAGCAGACTTGCGCCGCAGATACGACCAGATAATTTTGCGCAAGCGCGAGGAATGGCGTGCTAGAGAGAGTCATCGAAAACTGGTTGGATAAGGCAAACGAACGTACCTTCGAGGTGCCGTTTTGCCATATGCTTGCCGCTGAAGGCCATACGGTCCTACACCTCACTCGCCACTGTGCTATGGAGATGGGGAAAGACGTGCTGTCCATCGCGCCGGACGGTGTCCCTTGCGCGTACCAGTTGAAGGGCCCACCGGGCGGCAGGATACGCCTTTGGCAGTGGCGGGATGAGATCGAGCGTCAAGTTTTTGGGCTCGTCACCGGTGGCATAGCCCATCCCTCCATACCCACAACTCTCGCGAATCATAGGGCATATCTGGTTACGAGCTGCGAACTGGAAGAGGAGGTGATCCGGGCAATAGAAGACATGAATAGGAGCTTCGTGCGGCAAGGGAGGCCAGACTGCCAGCTTCGGACCATTGTTCGCGGGGAGCTACTGAGGAGGGCGCGCGATCTGGAGACGAATCTGTGGCCTACCGATCTCCCCGACATTAAGGAGCTGCTCGAGATGTACTTGGAAGAGGGAGACGGGCCCCTACCAAAGACGAAGCTCGCGGGGCTAATTGAACGCGTAATACCCCAGACGGCTGAAGAACAAGCGCCCGGCAAGGGCAAACTGGATCGTTCGCTCGCCAGCGCCGCGGTCCTCTGCGCGCTCGCGCTCGCCAGTTTTTCGCTACGGTCGAACTTCTGGGCGCAGATAGAAGCGTGGACACTTTACGGCGGCTACGTTCTGGGTCTTGCCGAG
>Ga0181536_10000116_pt1 | contig 86865 bp, 88 predicted proteins | sample PEATcosm2014_Bin_41_FD_121105 | JGI IMG/M metagenome (GOLD analysis project Ga0181536, IMG submission 121105) | Peatland microbial communities from MTU Mesocosm Facility, Houghton, MI, USA - PEATcosm2014_Bin17_60_metaG | ecosystem: Environmental > Terrestrial > Soil > Wetlands > Peat | place... | reverse complement strand
TTTCTCATGGGGGCAGTTCATCATCGAACTCCCTCTCCTAATAAGTGCACACCTTGAGGCAGAACCTATTCTCGTAATAACCTTTCCCACGTTGCGATATTTGTGGGTAATTGAAAGCAGAGCTTCAGGCTCCAGGGCGCCGAGGATTGTTTTCCTCAGTTGAAATGACCTAATGGCCGCTACTTCCCACTCTTGAACGCCTCGTCAATCTCCACCTGATATCCCGTCACCATTTTGTTGGTTTCGTTGGCCATGCCGACCACCGCCATTAACTCCTTGAACATGGCGTCGGTCATGCCTTTGTTCTGCGCCGACACGGTGTGTGACGCGATGCAGTAGCCGCACTGGTTGGTAACGCTGACCGCGACGTAGATCATTTCTTTCGTGAGCGGGTCGAGCGCGCCGGGAGCCATGATCTGCTTGATGTCTTCCCACGTGCGCTTAAGCGTGGCGGGATCGTGGGCGATCGCCTTCCAGAAATTGTTGATGTAGTCGGTCTTGCGCGTTGCCCGGATGTCGTCATAGATGGCGCGAACTTCCGAGGATGCATCTTTGTATTCGATGACGCCGAGGGTGGACATGTGGGCTCCAAGTTTCAAGGTTTCAGAGTTTCAAGGTTTCAAGGACACTCCGCTGGATTTTGAAACTTTGAAACTTTGAAACCTGTCATTCCGGCAATTCGCCGCCAAGCAATTCCTCCAGCGACCCCGCTGGAACACGTACCCCAACGTAGAACTGCCCGAACAACGCGTAAACCGCGCTGACTTCGTCGAAGCGCATTTCGTAGATCAGTTTCTTGAAGACCAGCGGATCGTCGGCGAACAAATCTACACCCCACTCCCAGTCGTCGAACCCGATCGAGCCGGTGATGATTTGTTTGACCTCGCCGGCGTAGCGCCGTCCGACTAGTCCATGTTCGCCCATCTGGCGGGCGCGTTCTTCGATGGGCAGCGTGTACCAGTTCCGGTCTTCGCCGCGGCGCCGGTCCATGGGATAAAAACAGGCATAACGATTCGGTGGAATCTCCGGGTAGAGGCGCGGGCGCATGGCCTCCTTCTGGCGGGTGAGAGTCTCGGCGATCTCGCGCTTCCATTCCTCGGAGTGCGGTTCGATGCCGCGCTCAGCCAGCGCTTTGTAGATTTTCACCGTAGATTCGTACAGGCCAAGCTCGATAATCGAGAGATACGAGGTGGTGGGCTCGAGGTAATCGCTCAGGCGCAGGCCGGCGAGCTTGAGTTCGACCTGGTTGAGATCGGCGAACGAGTCGCGGAAGTGAATCAGCATCAGGTCGCCCTTGTGGCCGATCAGCGAGTACAACGCAGACTGACCGCCGGCGTTCTTCTCCGTGGCCGAGAGAACCGCGGCCGCCTCGCTCGTGATGGCAGACTTCTCTGCTGGCGGCAAACCGCGCCACGCCGCCCAGCGGAAGCGCATCATCTGGTGCAGGACGCTGTAGCCTTCGGTGGTAAGTGGCACGGCTGGGATTTCCGCGGCGACTTGCGGGCGAGGATGGTGGCTGGTGGACATGAAGCTTCTCCAGAAAATGTTTACACGGACAAACTGCTATTGTACGCGGAGCCTAGGAAATGCAGCGTGCCCCGCGCTCTGGAGGCTGCGCGACCCAGCCTCTCTACGATATAACTGACGCCATGGGAAAAGTGTTCCTGATAGTAAATGCCCTACTCCTGTTGACGGTGTCCGCGCCGGCGCAAACTCCACGGCTCTGGGTGCTGCGCTCCCCTGGAGAGATGGTGGAGTACGATCCGGCCACGTTCGCCGTGAAGCAGACGGTCAAGGTCCCCGCTGAAGCTGCGCACTCGCCGCAGAGTGTTGCGGTGAACCATCCGGGGCAAATTCTTTTTGCTCCGGCGGTGTCACTGCCGCTGGCCGAAGGCGATTTCGCATCTCCGCATAACGTGTGGTTTTGGAACGGCCGCGCCGCGGCGACCATGGATCGCGGTTTGAAGCGCGAAGTCGGCAGTGCGGGATCCAATCAGTCGGTCACTGAGTCAGTTCCGGCGATTTATCTCTCGGCGGACGGCCAACATCTGTTCTGGTTCGCAAATCAGGCGCGGCGCCTGCAGCGCGAAGACGTCGACCTTTCCGTTAACGCCACATGGCAGGCATGGCGGACCGACGCGACCGGAGCCGGGCGCGAAGACCTCGCGACCGTGAAACTGCCCGATTGCCGCTGCCCCACTGGCTCCTGCGAGGAGAGCTGTCCTTACGGCATGGTTTGGGTGCCGGAGAGCGGCGTGGGTGGCTTCTTCCTGATGACAGAATTTGTTATGGGAAAGACTGAGCCGTTGTACAAGGCCAGCACACGCTACCAGGAAGAAGGAGGGAAGTGGACCCCCAACCCGCTGGCCGAGCCTTTGCGGCGCGTGCTGGATGCCGCCGCCGGGGGCGCCGTTATCGTCGAAGCGATTCCCGACACCGGCTGTTGCGGGTGGTCGAACCAGAGCAACGATCAGACGCTGGCACGGAACAACGGCAAAAACGTGGCCGTCTTCGATGAGCAGGCCACTTACAAGAATGCTGACTATGATGTGAGCTTCTACACGTCGAATGCACGCTTATCGCCGGCGCTGGGGTATGTTGCGATGACTATTGTTGCGACGGCACAGGTCAACCAACCCATTCAATTGTCGGAGCAAGGTCAGGCAGATCCCGAGGAATCGAAGCAGATTCGCAAGGCGCTGGCGGAGTTGCCGTCCGTCGAAGTGGAGACTCTGGCCGATCCTCCTCGACGGGTCGTGCTCCTGCCCCGCACCGGACTGGTGGGATGGATCAGCGAAAAAGAATTGCTGATCGTGCAGGACCATCTACTCGTGACTTACAACGTCACCACCGGGGCTCGGCGCAAGTCGAGCGTGCGCGTTGAGGACGCGGCGCACGTTTTTCTGCGATGAAGAGGTACGACAAAACGCTGGCTGGCAATTGCGCGTGTGGTGACAATGTTTCGCCAAACAACCGCTGGACAGGCCCGTCATTCGAAATGAACCGGAGCCCGGTACTCACTGCCTGTCCCTCAAACGTCACTCCTGGACTTTTGTTCCCTTGTCGCTTCCTGCAGCCGCCTGACCAAATCCGGCCTGAGGAACTCAAACGGCGTATGATGGACTCGTACGTGGAGAGTTGGCATATGCTGTGTCTGTCAATGATTCCACACCATCCCCAGAAGTTCATCGTTTGGCTCTTGTGCTGTCGCCAGAAGCACGATTTGTAGTTTGTGAAAGCTGCAGGCTGTCGTTCGTAATTGGCGCGAACGAGACCTTCGAGACAACGTGTAAACAGCTTGCTAAATGGCCCTGTACGCCTAGCCCGCAAGCGGAGCACTTGGATCACGGCGTACTCCGGCCCGGGAATTGATTCCTGATGCAAGCTTTGGCCGAGTCCCTCACTTCTTTTCCGCCGGCTTCAGCAGCAAATCCTGATAGTCGAAGCTGAAATCGGCCAGCGGCGAGACGGCGGCCATTTTTGCGCTGGCGATGTTGCCGTCCGGGTTCATGGAAAAAGTAACGAACGCGTCTTCGATGGTGTGCACCCGCCAGTGGGCCTTGAATGTGTCGTACTGCCAGTGCTGCAGGTCGCCGATCATGCCGGGAGTGTGATCGAAGGAGATGACCAGCCCTCCGTTCTCGGAGCGAATTGTGATGGGCCCGTACCAGGCGTCGTTGTAGACGCCGGCATATTTTTCGAGGGGCAGGGAAGGCTTGGAATCGGCGGCCCGCGCGCCCTCCGCCTTCTTCATGGTCTCGGCAGCGTCTTTCTCTTCCTTTTCGTCCACGGCCTTGAAGGCTGCGATCCAATCGCTCGGCGGCAGGTGAAAGTAGTGATCGAGTACGTGATAGAGGATGGAATCAAAAGCGCCATCTTGTTCCGCGTTGGTCAGCACGACCACCCCGAGATTCTCCTCGGGGACCAGCATCACCCGGGAAACAAAACCGGCGATTCCGCCCGTATGGCCGACAAGTTCACGGCCATGGTAGTCGCGCAGTCTCCAACCCAGGGCGTAGTCGGCAAAGTTGGCCTTCAACGCAGCCAGGGGTGGAGGAGGATCGTTCGTCGGCAGAATCGTCTGAGGCGACCACATCTCTTTCGACCGCTGCTCCGAAAACAGGCGTCCGTCGCGGTCCGCGAACTTGCCCCGGTTTAGTTGCAGTTGCACCCACTTCGCCATATCGGTTGCGCAGGAATTGATCGCGCCTGCCGGACCTGCGTTGTCGAGCACTTCGAAAGGGATGACTTGCAGTTTGCCGTCCACGCGCGAATGCGGGAAGGCGTAATCGTCGCCGGCTTTGAACGCAGCGTTCGTGGCGCTGGAGTGGTTCATGCCCAGAGCTGTGAAAATGCGCTGCCGAACGTAATCGTCCCAGGAAATGCCGGTCACCGCGGGAATGATCTGCCCGGCCGTCATATAGAGCAGGTTGTCGTAAGCGTACTTGCTGCGGAAGCTGGAGGCAGGCTTCATGAAGCGCAGCTTGTAGATGATTTCTTCGCGGGTGTAGGTCGAGTGCGGCCAGAAAAGCAGATCGCCTTCGCCCAGTCCCATGCCGCTGCGATGCGTGAGCAGATCGCGGATGGTCATCTCATGCGAGACGTACGGGTCGTACATCACAAAGCCGGGAAGACGTTGGTAGACCGGGTCGTCCCACGAAAGCTTGCCCTCATCCACCAGCGTCGCCAGCGCGGCCGTGGTGAAAGCTTTGGTGTTCGAGCCGATGCCGAACATGGTGAATTCGTCCACGGGCGTAGGGTCGCCCATTTTGCGCACGCCGTAGCCCTTGGTGAGGACGATCCTGCCGTCTTTCACGACGGCCAGGCCGATTCCCGGAACTTCGAAGGTTTTCATTGCCGCTGCGACGTAAGCGTCCAAGTCGGCAGGAGGCGCGATCGAGGCCGCTGGCGCGGACGCTGCCTGCGCCCAAAGAGAAGTCGTAAGGATGGTCGTCGCGAGCGCGACCGAGAGGGGCTTCAAATAGAAAGCTGACATTCTTTTCTCCAGAACGCCGGGATATACGGGCGACGCTAACGCGCGCCTATGACGCCGAGATTAGAACACAAACCCGGCCCGATCGACGAGTGGAGGATGAATGGAGGACGAAAGTCGCTAAGCGCGGCGTTTCTTCGCCGATAAAGCGGAGCGATAGGCCGTCTGAACAAGCTCGGGCAGCGCGTCCGGATGCACCTTGTCGAGGCTCACCAGAACGCATGGGTAGTCACGATAGTGATCGGTGATGAAATAAACTTCGGGATCACCGGCCATCAGCTCTTCCCGCCGGTCGAAGGGCATCTTCAAGACGATCTTGTCGCGATCCCGGTGCAGGCAGACGAACGCCTTTCCCTTGACCTTCAACGCAGGAGTGCCGTACGAAGTTCCTTCCTCGACGTTGGGCAGAGTGAGACCGAGGCGGCGAACTGTATCGTAGGTGACGCGCCGGGTTTTCATGGAATGGTTCTCGTAGATTAGCCTATAGGGCCGGTCGCTACCAGCTTTGTCCGGCGTTGTCGGCGCTGAAGCAATGATGCTACGCTCGGGTTTCAGACCGGAAGGAGAATTATGGTTTCGCGCGACTTCATTCTCTGGGAAGTAGACGTGCAAGCCGACTTTGTTTTGCCCGGAGGCAAGCTCTACGTTCCGGGAGCGGAGAAACTGCTGCCCAATATCAAACGCCTTACCGATTTAGCCCGCCAGGAGCGGGTATTGCTGGTCTCCCACGGAGACTTTCACGCGCCCGACGATGCGGAATTCAAGATTTTCCCGCCGCATTGCATGAAGGGGACTGCCGGCGCCGAGCTTGTTCCTGAGGCCCTGACGGAGAAAGTCGTACGCGTTCCCAACCAGGCAGACGCACAACTGCCCGACGATTTGTCGCCGTACCAGCAGATCCTCCTGGAAAAACAGACCTTGAACATTTTTGACAGCCGGCACGCCGATGCTCTGGTCCGGCGTCTGGGAAGTCACGCGGAGTTTATCGTCTACGGTGTGGTGACAGAGTACTGCGTGATGTTCGCCGCAAAAGGACTGCTCGAACGCGGACGGCGGGTGGCTGTGGTGCGCGACGCCATCGAGACCCTCAATCAGGAAGACGGGCAGAAGGCGATCGTCGAGCTGGAACGGCTCGGCGCAAGGCTGACCACGACGGGCCAGGTTCTCAAGGCTCTGGGCCAGCCGGAACCTCGGGCCTAGAACTGGTTTCACAAAAGGTCTTGGGTAGGGCACGGCTTCAGCCGTGCCACTCGGGGCGCAAATGACGCGGGGCTTTAGCGCCTGAGGACTTGGCGCTCGCCGCCGCATAAGCATGGATGAATACCAGTTCTAGTGATGGTCGTGATCCCCGTGGTTGTGACGCCAGGTCCAGTATTCCTTCTGCTCGTCGCGAGACAACTTGCGAAAATCGCGGTGGGCATCGCGATGGGTCTCATTGGCCCAGCGCTGGTAGTAGACCACCTCTTCATCGTTCCACACGTGATAGTCGGTGTAATAAGGGTCGTACACGCGATAGTAGTGGTGCTCACAGGCGATTCCGGCCAGCGATGAAGCCAGCGCGGCTCCGAGTAGCAGCGAACTGAGAATGTGCGAACCGCGACTCATGTTGTTCTCCTTGTCAGCGAGAGAAAACACCTTCCTGGCGTATTAGTTGCTGAGGAAATCCGCGAGGATGCTCTGACGTTTCCTTCCGAGCCTCATTTCATTTGCTTTCGAATACTTTTCAACGGGGTCGTTTTGTAATAGACTACAGTGTCTTTGAGTGGAGGAGACCGTACGTTGGAAGATCCGTTGCGCATGCTGTTGGACTTGCCGCAGCAGGAAAAGGTCGAACGCGGTCTGGAATACACCCCGCGCGAAATCTGCCAACAGCCCGCCACCTGGAGCAAGACGTACGAACGCTGTGGGGAGCAGCGCGCCGCTCTGAATCCGCTCCTTCGCCAGGCCGGAATCGGCCGTGGCCCCACCGCTTCGCCCACGGTTTATCTGGTGGGTGCCGGCACCTCCGACTATGTCGGCCGGGCCTTGGCCCCGTTGCTCCGCCAGCGGTGGGGCTGCGATGTGTGGCCCGTTCCCAGCACCACGCTGTTGACCGACTTCGAGGATTTTCACCCGGCGGGACGAGAGTATCTCTGGATTTCGTTTTCCCGCTCCGGGGATAGTCCTGAAGGAGTGGCCCTGCTGCAGCGCGCGCTCGACCACGACCGCACTATCCGTCATGTGGTAATCACATGCAACCGGCAGGGCCAGATGGCCCAGATTTGTTCGCGCTATGAGGGTCGGGCTCTGGCCGTTATTCTGGACGACGCCGTAAACGACCGCGGCCTGGCCATGACCAGTTCGTTCACGAACATGATTCTGGCCGGCCAATGCGTGGCTCATCTGGGGGACTACGACGAGTTTGGTCGAACCGTCGCGGGTCTGTCTGAAGCAGGCCGCCGATTTCTGCCCACGGCCGCCGAGGCCGCTGCGGGTATCACTACATTGGGCTGCACTCGCGCCTGTTTTGTGGGAAGCGGAGCATTGCGCGCCGTCGCCGACGAGTCGGCCCTGAAGGTCGTCGAACTCAGCGCCGGCTACGTGACCTCCGTGGCGGAGTCGCCGCTCGGGTTGCGTCACGGTCCCTTGTCGAGTGTGGACGGGCAGACGTTGTTTGTCGCGTTTCTCTCCGGCGATGCGCGTCGCTGCGGCTACGAACTCGACCTGCTGCGCGAGATCGATCGCAAACGCCTGGGGCGTGTTCGAGCGGTGGTTACGGCGCAGCGGGTAGATGACGTTTCCTCTCTGGCTGACTACTGTCTGTCATTGGACGCTGATTTTTCCGATTCCTATCGCCCGGTGCTGGATGTCATGCTGGGCCAACTGATCGGCCTGTTCGCTTCCATGCGATGCGGCCTGAAACCAGACCAGCCCAGCCCCAACGGCGCCATCGCGCGCGTGGTTTCGCCCATCACGCTGTACTCCTGAAACACTGCTTGGAAGAGAAGACGCTGTCCTGCGGGCCAGTGATCGTGGTTCAACTGGAGGCGTCGCCCTTCTCCCGATCCCGTTGCCTTCCGTAGCGGAAGGCGCAGCCCACGCCAATGGTCATTGCTCCAAGCGGGGGCACCAGCAGAATCAGGATGGCGCGGCTGAGCGCGCGCTGCCCATCCTTGGGCGCTCCCTTGGCGCTCTCGTAGCACATGACGCAGCCCTGCGCGAACGCGGGTGCGGTCGAAAGCGCAAGCATGAGCCCGAGCAACAGGCTCGACCACCGCCGTCTGGCAGCGATTCTCTGCGTCCTGGACGACGCTTCTGCGGCCGTTACGATAGGGAACATCATTTCACTCCCAGTCTCACAATCCGGTCGGCATCCGGAAAGAAGAAGAAATACATGATCACGAAGCATGCGGTCACCGAAATCACCAGCAGCCAGCGCATCAGCGCCCGCTCGAACTTGAGGTGCATGAAGTAGGCGATAATCAGCGCCGACTTGATCACCGACAGCACCAGCAGGATTTCCAGCATGCGCACCGGTTGAAATACCTGCCTGTAAGCGAGCACGACCTCGACGGCGGTCAGAACCAGCAGCGCTCCCCACACCCAGAAATACTGCCCTTTGCTGTCGTCATGCGTTGCCACATCGTGCATATTGAAAGTCCTCGACTCAGCTTCCTACATAACTTTCGTCGACATCAGGTAGACCAGCGGGAAGATGAACATCCACACCAGGTCCACGAAGTGCCAGTACAATCCGGAAACCTCGACATCGTGCGCGTCATAATCTTTCGGCTTGAGGAACAAAATCACCGCAGCGATGAGCAGTCCGATTCCGAGCACGTGAATCGGATAATGAAAGACGTTGCCCGACGGGATCAGAAACGCTCCCGCAATCCAGATCACACCGAGAATCGGCAGAAACCACTTGCGAAATGCGACCACTCCCAAATAGATCACGCCAATGGTCACGTGCAGCATGTGCATAGCAGTCAGGCCGAAGAAAGCCTGCGGGAATTGTGGCACGTTCTTCGAGACGTTGGCCAACTCACCTGCGCCCGACGGTTGGGAAACACCCAGCAGGGTGAAAAAGCCGGGAAGAGCCAATCCTTCGCCGATCAGCTTGCTCCATTCCATGCCGTGCAACACGATGAACGCCGTGCCAAACGCCATAGTGGCGAGCAGCCAATTCCGAGTCCACGCCCTGTCCCTGCGTTGCGCCGCGAACACGCCCAGCACCATGGTCAGCGAACTCGAAAGCAGGCAGGCCGTCATAATGGTGGCGTTCCCAATGCTCTCCGCATGGAATGGGGTGGGCCATGGATTCGTGTAAATGCGGTTGTAGCTGAAGGCGAACAGCAGGGCCCCGAACGTTAACGAGTCCGAAGCCAGGAATAGCCACATGCCTACTTTTTTCGAATACGCCCCAAACAGCGGAGCCTCATAAGCTCCAGGAAGCCCGTGCTGGACGACATCATGCTCAAGCGTGGCGTCAGCCATTCCTCAAGTTCCCCTTTCAAGCAGTGGCCAGTGGCCAGTGATCAGCAACCCCGTTCCGCTTTAACTGACCACTAATCACTGACCACTTTCTTTACCGCGCCAACCCCAGCAGCGCGAAAATATAAACCCACAACACCGCCATGAAATGCCAGTACCAGCCCGTAATGTCGACCACGATCCGCCGCGACTCCACCGGTTTGTGCAGCAGGGAAGCGCTGGCCGCCCACAGCAACGCAATCATTCCGCCGGTAAGGTGTACCGCGTGCGTGATCGTCAGCAGGAACGCGAACGAGCTGCTCGGATTCGTATTCACATAGAACCCGCGATTGTGCAGTTCGCCCCATGCCAGCCATTGCCCGGCCAGAAAGCCAAGGCCGAGCAGCACCGTCACTCCCAGCCACGGGAACGACGTTTCCTTTCCCAGCGAAACTCCCGGAATCGACTTTAGCGGAGCCAGTGCCGCCAGCCGCGCCGCATTCCGCCGCGCCAGCTCCATGCTCAGACTGCTGAGCAGCAAGATCGCCGTGTTGATCGCCAGCAATACCCACGGCAAACGCACCACGCCCCAATCGTGAATGTAGCTGCTCGAAGCATCGTCAAACGTCGGCATGCCCTGCCGCACGACATACGCACTGGTCAGCGAGATAAACACCATACAGACCGTGACAATCGCGCAGAACAGTCCCAGCCGTGCGCGCCGCAGCCGCGCGCTATAGTTCGGGCTAAAGTCAGGAAGATTCCCGCTGCTCCCCTCATCGCCTCCGCCCAAAGGCGGGACGGGCGGCTTGTGCCCGCGGCTAATGCCGTCGATCGGAGTCGTTGGTGTATAAGTCGCCATAACGACAGACCTGGAAAAACTCGGAGCAGCTCCTACCAACCTCTTTCACTGTCATTCAGAGCGAAGCAAAGAACCCCTTGCATGCTTGCGCCACCACCGGCCTCAATAGGAGTTTCACCAAAGCTCTAAATGGTTTCCATCCCGATCAATGTGCCGTCCCCGCCGCCGGATCCGTCTGCATCACATAATCTCTGGGCGCGCCGGGCACGCCGTACTCATACGGCCCGTGGTGCACCACCGGCGTCACTCCGCCGAAATTGTCATGCGGAGGCGGAGTCGCCGTCGTCCACTCCAGCGTCGTCGCTTCCCACGGATTGTCGCTGGCCTTCGGTCCCTTGAACATGCTCCAGAACAGATTGATCACAAAAATGAACTGCGCAGCAATCGTGATGATCGCCGCATAGGTGATGAACGTGTTCAGCGGGATCAGCTTCTGCAGGTAGGCCACCTCGGTAAACTGCGAGTAGCGCCGCGTCTGCCCCGCCAGGCCCAGCCAGTGCATGGGCATGAAAATGGCATACGTTCCGGCCAGTGTGATGAAGAAGTGAATGCGGCCCAGGGTTTCGTTCATCATGCGCCCGAACATTTTCGGGAACCAGTAATACGTGGCCGCGAAAATACCGAAAATGGCCGCCACGCCCATGATCAGATGAAAATGTGCCGGGACGAAAGCCGTGTCGTGCAACGGTATGTCCAGCACCGGCTGCGCCAGAAATGGCCCGCTCAGCCCGCCCGAGACGAACAGCGACACGAACCCGATCGCGTACAGCATCGGCGTGTGGAAACGAATGCGGCCCTTGTACATCGTGCCCAGCCAGTTAAATGTCTTGATCGCCGACGGCACTCCAATGCACATGGTCAGGATCGAAAACGCAAACGCCGAGTACGGGCTCATCCCGCTCATGAACATGTGATGGCCCCACACCATGAATCCGAAGAAGCCAATGGACAGCATGGCGTAGACCATCGCTTTGTAGCCGAAGATCGGCTTGCGCGAGAACGTGGAGAGTATCTGCGACGTTACGCCCATACCCGGCAGAATCGCGATGTAGACCTCAGGATGTCCGAAGAACCAGAACAGATGCTGCCACAACAGCGGCGAGCCGCCCTTGTGCAGCATCACCACTCCGTTCACCACCACCTGCGGCACGTAGAAGCTGGTGCCCAGATTGCGGTCCAGCAGCAGCAGGATTCCCGCCGAGAGCAGCACGCCGAACGCCAGCAGTCCGAGGATCGCCGTGATGAACCACGACCACACCGTGAGGGGCATCCGCATCATGGTCATGCCCTTCGCCCGAAGATCGAGCGTGGTCGTAATGAAATTCAGAGCGCCCATCAGCGAAGCCAGACAGAAGATGGCGATGCTGGTGATCCACAAATCCGCTCCCAGACCTTCACCCGGTCCCGCCGATTGCAGCGCGCTCAGCGGCGGATATCCCGTCCACCCGTGCAACGGCGCACCGCCGGTCACGAAGAAAGCCGCCAGCATCACCATGTAGGCGACAAACGTCGTCCAGAACGACAGCATGTTCAGCACGGGGAACGCCATGTCCGGCGCGCCAATCTGAATCGGCAGAACGTAGTTTCCGAACCCACCCTGCGGCGCCGTCGTCAGCACGAAAAACACCATGATGGTGCCGTGCATGGTCATCAGCGCGAGATAGGTCTCCGGCTTGATCTCGCCTACGATCGGCAGCACGGCCGTCGGCCAGATCATATGGATGCGCATCAGCAACGACAGCGCCATACCGATCCAGACCGCCGTCAGCGCCAGAAAGAAATACTGAATGCCGATGATCTTGTGATCCAGGCTGAAGATGTATTTCCGGATGAACCCTTGCGGGGCCGCGTGCGCGTGAACCGTAACCGGGGTCGCCATTTTACTGTTTCTCCGCCTCCCGTGCCGCCAACCATTTATCAAAATCCTCCTGGCTGACGACGTGCACCATGCCGTGCATCTTGTAGTGCCCCAGGCCGCAGAGTTCGGCGCAGGCAATCTCGTATTCGCCGATCACGGTGGGCTTGATGTGCATGTGGATGTTCAGCCCGGGCACCGCATCCTGCTTGAACCGAAACCCGGGCACAAAGAAGCTGTGGATCACGTCGACCGCACGCAGGCTCAGGTCCACTTCGCGGTTGACCGGCAGGTACATCGTTCCGGTCACGACGTCATCCTTGGCGGCCGGGTCCGCAGTGTCGAGTCCAACCGCGGCTTCTCCACCGGCTGATGGGTCCATCAATTTCACATTCGTCTTGCCGTATTTCCCATCGGCTCCGGGATAGCGGAAGTACCAGGCAAACTGCATGCCCGTGACTTCCACCTGAACCGCGTTCGCGTCCGCCGCAGCAAAACGCTCGTGCGCCCATACTGGGGCCCCCATGAGATTCAGCCCAATGAAAAGCACCGCCGTGAGCACGGTCCAGATGATCTCCAGCTTTGTGTTCCCGTGCGAATACGCCACGGGCGGCGAGGATGCCTGCTCGCGGTATCTCCACGCGATGTAGCCGAGTCCAAGCTGGGCGGCGAGGAAAACGATCCCCATCAGCACGAAGGTCAGCGCGAATTGCTGGTCAATCCAATGCGCCGCCGCCGCTGCTCCCGCCGGCAGCCACCAGGTTTTGGCTACAAAGAAGTATGTGCTGAGCAGAGTGATCAGCCAGATCAAAAGCAGTAACGCCAGGCCCATTCCCCAGTCCCCTTGGGCAAAATTGGACTTCCCCACGGCCGTTGCCCCGCCCCACAGCGTGAGCAACAGTCGGCGGCGAGTGTATCACAAGGACGCGTGAAAAATGCAAGCCGTTACTGAGAAAGTCACGAGACCACGGATCAGCACGGATTTCCACGGATAGTGCGAAACCCAGGAAATGGAACAATCTCTTTCCCGATTCCTCGGGGGGTATTCGTGCTAATCCGTGTCAATCCGTGGCCAGACTCCCTATTTCTCCGACCACTCTGGCACCCGCCCGGGTGTCCACGGCGCGCCCGCAGCCTCCATGTCTCTCTCCAGCTTGGCCAGATCGACTTCAACCAGCACATGAAGTTTGGCCAGTTGATCCACAAACTCCGCTGCCGCGATGTTGTACGAATCCACGTGCGACTGCGTCGGCTTCTGCAGAGAGAACCGTTCTCCCTCCATAATCGAAATCACCCGCTGGTCAATCGACGAAGGCACGTTCTCATTCCTCCGCGCGATCTCCAGGTCGCCGCGCAGCGCGCGCAGAATCTCGCGATCGCGCTGCTCAATCGAATCCGCAACCGCGCCCAGTTGCTTCTCCACTGCCGGGACTTCCCGGAGCGCCTCCCGAATCGTCTTCAGCCGCGATTCAACATCCTCGGCCGTGTGCAGCGCCCCGTTAACCGCGCGGTAAAGGCGCGCCGCCTTGCGCAGAAATTCTTCCTGCGCGGTTCGGTCCGCCGCAGTCATTGCCGACGCCCCCTCCGTCACTACCTTGAACGGCTGTGGCCCCGCGACCTCTGTCACGGCGCCGTCGACTTTCTCGAAGACGCGCACGGAATAGTTTCCCGCCAGCACCAGCGGCCCCTGATCGGTCGCAGAGGGAAAGTCGTCCTCTTCGCCTTCGTTGGAATGCGCATGCACCCGCGAAGCCGGATACCTTAAATTCCACACCGCCCGCTGAAAGCCTGAGTCGACGCTCCCGTCCACCCGCCGGATCGCCGTTCCGCTCTCGTCATACACCACGAAGTAAAGCTCCGGTTTCGCCTCTTCCGCTTCCGCGCGTAGCTCGTCGTTCGTCGGATAGGGAAGCGTCTGATTTTTCTTCGCCGCTTCTTTTTCCGCGTCCTGCCGTTTCTCCTTCTTCGTCTTGACCTTGTCTTTCAAATACGTCGTAAACACGGCGCCATACGGCGGATTGTCCGCCGCATAGAACGCATCGCCTTGGAATGCTTTCTTCGGTGCTCCCAGGGGATGCCGCTCCACGTACAGCAGAGCATCTTTCACTGGAAACATCGCGGCAGCCTGCTCTACCGATTCCGGCTTGATCCGTCGCAGAGGACTGATGTCGTCGAGCACATAGAACCCGCGCCCGAACGTTGCGATTACCAGATCCCCTTCGCGGGCCTGAATGACCATGTCGCGGACCGCGATCGTCGGCAGTCCGCCCTTCAGACGCACCCAATGTTGCCCGCCATCAATCGTGAAGAAGGCGCCAAATTCCGTCCCGGCAAACAGCAGGTTCGGATTGACCGTATCCTCCGCAAACGCCAGCACCGGCCCGTTCTCCGGTAGATCGCCGGCAATCGAAGTCCAGGTCTTCCCGGCATCGGCCGATTTCAGCAGATACGGTTTGAAGTCCTCATTCTTGTGATTCTCAAACGCCGCATAAACCGTGTTGGCATCGTGATTGGACGCCGCCAGCCGGCTGACATAGGTCATCTCCGGGACGCTGGGAAAATCCTCGTACTTCGTCCAATTCTGTCCGCCATCGCTCGTCACCTGAATCAGCCCATCATCGGTCCCGACATAAATCAGACCTTCTTTTTTCGGCGACTCTGCCAGTGCCACGACGTTCCCGTAAAACGACGTCGAAGCATTCTTTGCCACCGCATCCGGCCCCCACACCTTGCCCATCACCGGCAGCTTGTTACGATCCATCTGCCGCGTCAGATCGCCGCTGATCGCCTTCCACGTGTCGCCGCGATCGTCGCTGCGGAACAGCCTGTTGGCCGCAAAATACAGCCGGGTATGCGAGTGCGGGCTGATGATCAGCGGCGAATCCCAGTTCCAGCGCAGCGGCGGCTCGCCCTTGCCTTCGAGTGGCTGCAACACCAGTTCCTGCCCGGTCGGCTTGTCGTAACGCACCAACACGCCATACTGCGACTCGGAATACACAGTGTTGGCGTCTACCGGGTCCACCTGCGAGCGGAACCCGTCGCCGCCCGCCGTTACATACCAGTCGGAATTCACAATGCCGTTGATGTTGCGGGTGCGCGACGGCCCGCACATCGAAAAGTTGTCCTGCGTCCCGCCGCATACGTTGTAAAAGGGAAGGGCATTGTCGACGGCGACGTCGTAGAACTGCACCGTCGGCAGGTTGGCCTTGAATTCCCAGCTCTTGGCGTCGTCGAAGGTCTCATACATGCCTCCATCAGAGCCGAGCAGCCAATGCTTGGTATCGTCCGGATCTATCCAGATGGCGTGATTGTCCCCATGATGATTCACTTCGCTGACGTTACGCAGCGTCTTGCCGCCATCGAGCGACTCGCGCAGGTTGACGTTCATCACGAAGATTCGGTCTGCATTTTTCGGATCGGCGACCACCCGCGCGTAGTACATCGCTCCCTGATCGAATTCGTTGCGCCTCTCCCACGTCGCGCCCTTGTCGGTCGAGCGGAAAATCCCGCCCTTGCCGTCCGCCGCCTCTACCGTGGCATACACGACGTTCGGATCAGCCGGCGAAACCGCCATCCCGATCCTCCCCATGTCCACCGTCGGCAGCCCCGACTTCAGCTTGTTCCACGTCGCCCCCGCGTCGCTTGACTTGTAGATCGCGCTCTCCGGGCCGCCATCAATCAGCGTGAACACATGCCGCCGCCGTTGATACGCCGCCGCATACACAATGTCCGGATTCGACGGATCCAGTTGCACGTCCACCACGCCCGTGTTCTCGCTGATGGTCAACACCGCCTTCCAGTTCTTTCCGCCGTCGGCGGTCTTGTACAGCCCGCGATCCCCGCCCGCGCCCCACAACGGCCCCTCCGCTGCGACATAGACTACCTTCGAATCGCGCGGATCCACCACCACGCGCCCAATGTGCTCCGACTTCTTCAGCCCCAGGTTCTGCCAATTCTTCCCGCCATCATCCGAGCGGTAGATACCGTCGCCATACCCCACGCTGCGCTGGCTGTTGCTTTCGCCCGCGCCCACCCAAACCACCGAAGCGTCATTCGGATCCAGCGTCAGCCACCCGATCGAGTACGATCCTTCGCCATCGAACACGGGAGTCCACGTCGTCCCGTCATTCACCGTCTTCCACACTCCGCCCGACGCCACGCCCACGTAATACTCAAACTTGTTCTTCGGATTCACCGCGATCGACATCACCCGTCCCGAAGCCACCGCCGGCCCAATCAGCCGGAACTTCAGCCCGGAGAACGTGTCGGCCGTCATCCCGCCCATTTTCTCTTCGGTGTGGGGCGGACACTCCTGTCCGCCGCCTTTGCAGTTATTTTCGTTTTTGTCCTTGTTCACCTCCTTCTTCGCGGGATTCCTTTTCTGCGGCGCGGCACCTGCCGGCGATTCCTTGGCGTCTTTGTCTTGCGCAACTGCGATGAAGTTGGAAGTCAGAAACAAAAGGGCAGCGAGGAATGCAACGAAGCGTAATTTCACCGGACAGGCTCCGATTCGAAAGATTTCCAAAACCGATATGTATACCGCAATCCCGGCGCCGTGAGAAGCCCGGCTGGTTCTCTTCGCGTCCTTCGCGGCGCCTTCGCGAACTCTGCGGTCAAAAGCTTTTAGCAAGCGCGCAGGTTAAAATCACTGCCATGCCTCGCAAGTCTCGCGCCCATGGCCACGACACCCGTTACGTCAAGCTGCAGAAGAACTACTGCTTCGCCTGCGGCCTGAATAATCCTGACGGCATGCGCCTGAAGTTCACCCTCGATGAAGCACGCCAGACTTTCGTCTGCCGCTTTCGCCTGGGCAAACGCTACACCGGACCGCCCGGCCACTCGCACGGCGGCATCATCGCCACCATCCTCGACGAGGCCATGGGCAAAGTAAACAAACTGCGCCACGTGGTCGCCCTGACCCGGGAAATTCATGTCGAATACCTCAAGCCCGTGCCCCTCTACCAGCTGCTCCGCGTCGAGGGCAGGGAAGTCAGCGTGCACGGCCGCCAGCACATCAACGCCGCAGAAATTCTGAACGCAAAAAACGAAGTCTTGGCCCGCAGCCGCGGCACCTTCATCGTTATCGACCCCGAAAAATGTTCTCGAAATTCGTAGAGCGATAGCGTCCACGACTCTGGGTGCCCCATCCTAGCCGCGTTCTGCGGCTGGGGCCTGCCCTGAGCGTAGTCGAAGGGGTTGGGATTTTGCCTTCGACTGAACAAACCTCCAGCCCGGCAACCGGGTTTTCTGACGGCTGACAGCTGCGCTCGGGGTTCCGCAAATCCTTCGCCAGCGTTAGAATGAATCAGCGGCGAAAACCCACCGGGCTTCATCAATAACGAAGGGTTAGCTCAAGGCTCATAGCTCGAAGCTCACAGCTGCTTTTCGGAGTCCACCATGTCCCAGAACAATGGCAACACCAGTCTCCGCCTCAAAACCGGCCTGGCCGAAATGCTCAAGGGCGGCGTCATCATGGACGTCACCAACGCCGAGCAGGCCGTCATCGCCGAAAAAGCCGGAGCCGTCTCCGTCATGGCCCTCGAGCGCGTTCCAGCGCAGATCCGCGCCGAAGGCGGCGTCGCCCGCATGGCCTCGCCCAAAAAGATTCGCGAGATCATGGCCGCCGTCTCCATCCCCGTGATGGCCAAGTGCCGCATCGGACATTTCGCCGAAGCCCAGATTCTGCAGGAACTCGGCGTCGATTACATCGACGAATCCGAAGTCCTCACCCCCGCCGACGAAGCTCACCACGTCGACAAGCACGCCTTTACCGTCCCCTTCGTCTGCGGAGCGCGCAATCTCGGCGAAGCCCTGCGCCGCATCGCCGAAGGCGCCGCCATGATCCGCACCAAGGGCGAAGCCGGCACCGGCGACGTCGTCCACGCCGTCAAGCACATGCGCCAGATCGTGCAGGAAATGAAAATCCTCACCGTGCTCAGCGAGGAAGAACTCTATGCCAAAGCCAAAGAGCACCAGGCGCCCTACGAGCTGATCCGCATGGTTGCCAAAGCAGGGAAGCTCCCTGTCCCGAATTTCAGCGCGGGAGGAATCGCGACGCCAGCCGATGCCAGCCTTGTTATGCAGCTAGGGGCGGAAGCTGTGTTTGTCGGGTCGGGAATCTTCATGAAGGACTCGACCACCTTCGCCGATCCGGAAGAGGCCGCCAAGCGCGCGAGAGCCATAGTCCTCGCCGCCACGCACTATCAAGACCCTAAAGTATTACTTGAAGTCAGCGAAGACCTGGCCGGAGCGATGAAAGGCCTCGCCGTCAGCGCGCTGGACGAAGCGCACATGCTGCAGACCCGGGGATGGTAGCGGGCGGGGTTCTCTATGGTGGACGACGGCATGTTGATTCGGGTGGGGGAAAATGAATTCAAGCCCCTTCTTGATCGCGACAGAGCGCTAGACGACGTAAAGCGGCACCTGCGCCCCTGGTTAGATCTCATCCGCGACGTCACGAACTACGGCACCAATCTGATTCCTCGGTGCTTTTCCTCGAGTGAAAAGAAGTTCAAAGACGTAGTCGTCATCGGGACTCTGCTACGTCAGGTCGTTGCGATGCTGGATAGTGTAGAGATTCTTCTTTCGCAGGGTGCCCCACATCCAGCGAACCTCCAGATGCGGGCGCTTTTCGAGGCGTACGTGTACATCGAATGGATGTTAGAGAGCGACGCAGAAAAGAAGGCCTCCTACTACTATGTTCATAATCTTCGAAGGAAGCGGCTCTGGGCGAACCGAGCTCAGCCTGGATCACCGGAAGCGGAAGAATTCGCCGGTATCATGGGAAAGCTAAACGTACAGGCTACCCAAGGAGTTCGCAAAGCCGCGAGGAAGCAGATTCAGGAAATTGATCGCGTGCTTTCCACCCCAAAGTTTGTGCCGATCGGCCAGGACTTCGACAGACATCGCAAGGGAAAGCACGATCCTGCATGGTACGTTCCACTGGGTGAGAGGAGCTTCGCCGCCGTCACGCGAGCGGTCCACAAGGAATCCCTCTACGTCTTCTACTCGTTGGCATCAGAAGTGATGCACACGTCAACCTACAGCCCTCATGTTAGTTTCACGGGCGACAAGGTGACGTTCGAGCCCATCCGCTACCTGAAGGGCTTCGAAAGCGTACTTCGTTTCAGCATCAGTGTCGCCCTCCTGACCTACATGCGGGTTCTGACAGAATACCGCCCCGCGGAACTTCCAGCGTTCGGACGGAAGTACAGAGAGAATTGGCAAAAGGAATTTATGAACTTCCTGAACATAAAATACGGCGAGGAAGCGACGGAGATCTAAAACGGCGGCTGCCTCACCCTTCGCGGTTTCCGAAGGGTGCGGATCGTGAACCTTCCTACGGTAAGTCCGTCCCGATCTGGGACGCCCACCAGAAGATTGTGACCCGTGTCCTTGCGAACTCCCAAACCACGGCAGAAACTCCACTCAGGGCCCGTGGTGTAACGGCAACATAGCACTCTGTCCAAGTCGCAGATGCGGGTTCGACTCCCGCCGGGTCCACTCTCCCATCTGTGGAGAAGACGTTTCATCGGGGAGAAAACGCAGAGATAATCTCCCCAAGTAACTTGACTTCGCCCTTCCTCTGACCAATACTGAAGTTGGACAGAGTGCCGTACATCACGTTATTGGATGGCTCCGGGTAATCGGAGCCATTTCCATTTACACGAAGTTTCGGCTGAGCGCCCCCCTTCGCGCTTTTTCGATGGGTGGGACTGCTCGAAGCTCGAAGCCGCGTGCCCATTTCTCGCGTTCGTTGCGAGAAGTGGGGCTTTGGGCTGGGTGGCCCATCCGCACGCTACTTCCTGCGTGCCGATCGCCTGCGGCGAAAACCGCGATGAACATTCATCACGAAAACAATCACGCTCAATCCGGCGATGGCGCTCAGGGCCTCGGGACCGGGCAGGGTTGTCAGGCGAAACATCACGGATTGCTCCCATTGCCAAATCACCAGAAGGACTCCGAAAATCGTCACGGCAAAATGCACCCGGCTCAATGAATCGTCGAATTCGATGCGCCAGGTTTGGATGAACACCTTATAAAGCCTGGAGTACAAGCCAAATGGGATTGCAGCCGCCAGCACCAGCCATCCGAACCGCATCAAGTGCATTTGCCCTCCAAACGGCACCTGAATTTCAACCGAGGGAGCATTGAAAATGAGCGAGCAGATCCCGCCCACTGCGAACACTCCTGCTGCAATGGAAAACTGCTTGACCGGCGATCTCGGCCATCCAAAATTGTCCGCGCCGTGCGCCGCTTCACTGCGGGGAACCGCAGAAGGAACGATCCCGGTAATTTCATCGCTGGCAAAAGCCTGTATGACATTCCAGACGAACACCAACTCTCCCAATAGCGCCACCACGAACAGGATGTCATCGGGGAGGTCTGCGATTTGCAGAGGCCAAAATGCGCCCGCAACCCCAGCCAGTATGAGCACGGAACTGCCCAGGCTTTGCCAATGTGCCAAGCGATCATCGAGTTTGCAGGTGGTGAATCGGCGCACCAGATAATGTTCAACGTAGAAGAGCGCAACGATGCAGAATGCAATCGCGAGATACGCCAGCAAATCGTGCGTGTGCGCGAAGAGTGCGGACTGCGAACCAGGATGGCTTGCGACGTAAATCGCGCAACACCCGCTACCGATTAGACAGCCAAGCGCAGGAATTCTGAAACGCGTTTCGGGAAAAAGATTCCTTTCCACCAGGTAGTTCCGTGTGGTTGTTGTTAGCTTAGTCTTCATATCACGCGATCCTCGAATATCGGTGACCCGCGCCCCGTTCACATTGTCGTCGAAGCCTGAAGGAAGTCTCAGGGCCAAAAAAGGGGTTGGCTCTTACGAAGGTAATAGGGAACGAATGTACTAACCACAACCCCTTTTTCAACGCCCTCAAAATTGCTAAACTGAAATGCATGTTTCGACACGGCTCGACTCCTTTGTCCGTGCTCGCCTTGCTGCCCGTTGGCCTTTTATTCCTGATAGCCGCTCCCACCGCCGGGCGAGGCCTGCAAGTCGAAAACAAGGCCGCTCCCGCAACCGCGTCTAACTCCGAACCTAGTCCTGTTCTCGTTGAACTCTTCACCTCCGAGGGCTGTTCCAGCTGTCCTCCTGCGGACGTCATGATCCAGAAGTTGGACGATTTCCAACCTATTCCCGGGGCTCAGTTGATCGTCCTTAGCGAGCACGTCACCTACTGGGACCACGACGGGTGGAAAGACCCGAACTCCTCGCCTGCTTTGACCGACCGCCAGAGCGCCTATGAAGGCGTTCTTGGAGAGAAGAGCCCGTTCACGCCCCAGATCATCGTGGGCGGAACCCAGGAGATCCGAATCGACGATACGCAGCAACAGATGGTAGATGTCTTTCAGAAGGCCAAGGCCACACCCAAGATTCCTGTCCGCATCGGCGAAGTGGCCACGGACGGCGGAAATCCCACCGTTCTGCGGGCTCACATCGAAACCGGCGACAGCTTTGACAATCACAATGCGGAGGTTTACGTGGCCGTAGCTCTCGACCGAGTGGAGTCGCAAGTCCTGCGTGGAGAAAATGGCGGCAAGCACCTGGTCCACGTTGCGGTTGTGCAGGAGATCACCAGGATCGGGAAGTTGCCGAAGGGGAAGAATTTTGCCCAGGACATGCAGCTGAAACTCAAGCCCGGGACCGATCCGAAAAACGTCAGGCTCATCGCCTTTGTGCAGGAATCCGGGCCCGGAAAGGTGCTGGGGGCGGCGCTCCGCAAGCCCGCCAATTGAAAGCTACGCTCCGCACGGTGACACACTGCAAAAAAGAGCTAAGCGTATCTGCCCAGACTATTGGTTGGCGTCGCCGGGTGGCGCGGCCGAGGCATAGTAGCCCTTGCGTGCGTACACCTTGAGTTGGTGGCCATCTTTTTGCGCTTTGACGTCAATCGCCCGGTATCGGCCGTCGCGCTGGAAGGCAGCCGGTTTGTAAGCGACGAGATAGCGGCCACGGATGACCTGCTCAACACCAGCAAAGGCGCCGCCCAGACGGCCGAGTGAGCCGGGGACAAAAGCGGCGCCACCGGTGAGTTCGGAAAGCGTCTTCAACGCGTGGTCGCCCAGCAGTTCGCTGGGTGCTTCCTCCGTAAGATCCCTCGTGCTGACCGTATAGATTGCCACTTCGCCCCTCAAGGCATGTTCGATGGCTTCTTTGAGCGTACTGCTGCTCGAGTTGTCCTTGCCATCACTGATTACCACCAGAACGCGTGCAACGGGCTGCTCTTCGCGGCGGTTTGCCAGCTTGTCGGCGGCAAAAGCGACCGCGTCCCACAGAGCAGTTCCACCGCCGGGGGCGAGTTGGTTCACAGCGCGAGTGGTTTTTGTCTGGTCTTCCGTGAAATCCTGGACCAACAGGATCGAGTTGTTGACCCCAACAACGAAGGTGAGATCGTCCTTGCCGGTAACGACTTTTTGCAGGAATCTGCTCGCCGCCGCCTGTTCGAACGAGAAGCGGTCGCTAACCGAATTACTCGTATCGATGACCAGACCAAGACGCAAGGGCAGTTGCGATTCATTCCGGAATCCCAGGATCACATTGGGAGGCCGACCGTCGTCACTGACTCCGATGTCGGATGCCGTAAGGTCAGTAACGGACTTCCCATGATCCGTCGCCGCGAAAAAAACAGCGACTTCGTCTGCTACCGCTCGCAAAACGAACCCCGAAGAGTGGACGCCCTCTCGGCTCACGCGAGAAACGGAACTCGGCCCCGAGCCGGATTCGGCGCCGACGGTGGTCCCGCAGTTCACGCAGGTCGCATCCGGCTCCGCTTCCGCCTCGGCGATCTGGCTCTTCTCCTTTAGGTCCTGCAAGACTTGCCGGGCCTGCCGGGATCCTTCCTCAGCTGTTGGCGTGTAGGAGGAAAAGGAAACTGTAACAGGCTGGGGCGGATGCAGCTTGGCCTCGGCCCGGCTGGTCTGTTCGGCCTTAATCTGCCCCAGGATTTGACGAAACTGCTCCGCTGAGGGCGAGTTTGGGTCTTCCCCCAACAACGTTTCCATCTCATGTTGCGCTGCGCTGAGGTTGTCCTGTGCTTCCCACGCCCCGGCCGCAAAGAAATGAACAAGTGCCGCCCCCTTGTGCTTCCTGCCGTGCACCTCACGCGTTGTTGCGATCACTGCCGGATAATCGTGGTTCGCGAACTCTCCGTATGCCAGCGCCGTGAGCAACTGGAGATCGAGAGGGGCGATCGAAGAGGCTTTGCGCAAGGAGTCTTCCGCCGCCGCATAATCCTTCAACGCCAGGTTTGCGCACCCAAGATTCAGATAGGAGTTAGGCAAGTGGTCATCGAGCGTCACCGCTTTGTCGAACTCTCCTCGCGCCTCCTCGTTCTGACTCAGATTCAGATAAGCCGTGCCCAGCGCGTTATGCGCTGCCACGAAACTTGGATAGATCACCGTGGCTTTGGACAAGTGCTCAATCGCGGCTGCTATGTCCTTTCGCATCAGAAGCTGATAGCCCTTTTCGTATTCGCGCTGCGCCTTCGAGGGGGCTTTGAGATCGAGCTTTGACACGGAACCGCTGGGACTCTGCAACGGAGTGCCGCCTGGATTCTGGCCACTGACAGTAAAAATGTTGAAGTCCATCTCGGCGGTCAGAATCTGGTTCGACGCCATAGCAGCGCCGCCCGTGGGTGACGTAGGAAAGCTCAACACCTGCGCCGCTGCAGTGCTGAACAGGAAGCCGAACAGCAATACGCCCTGGAGCAGCCGACTCAACATTGGATCTCACCTCGGGGGTATACAGGGAAGCTTCCCCCAGAGTGTAGCCTTAGGCTCCTTGGCTGGCAAGATTCTTTCATATTGGTGAGGGATACGTGCCCGTTCTCACCTCCGCCGGTGGCCCGTCTTGCCGGTATATCCGCTAGAATCATCTCAGGCAGCGCGACCAGACGGCCAGTCAAGCGATCGCCTCTGCGCTCTCCCTGACCTCTGCGGTTGCTTTTCGCATGACCATTGGTGTCCTGGCCCTGCAGGGCGATTTCGACGCTCACCGCCGCCGGCTTGAACAGCTGGGCGCCGAAGTTGTGCTCGTCAGAAAGCCCGAGCAGCTTGATCACATCGACGGCCTCGTTATTCCGGGAGGCGAATCCGGCACCTTCCTCAAGCTTCTCGGCGTAGCCGGATTCGAGAAGCTCCGCCAGTTCGTCAAAATGAAGCCGACCTTCGGCACCTGCGCCGGCGCAATTCTGCTCGCCACCGAAGTGGAAAACCCTCCCCAGGCTGGCCTCGGGGCCCTCAACATCCGCGTCCGCCGTAACGCCTACGGACGCCAGATCAACAGCTCCATCCGCGAAGGCAGATTCTTCGCCCGCAAGAATTCTGCCGGCTCGCTGACCGCTGATCACTGCGAATCTCCGCTCGAAATGGTTTTCATCCGTGCCCCCAGGATCGTCCACGTTGGAGAAGGCGTTGAAATCCTCGCCACCGAAGGCAGCGATCCCGTCATTGTCCGGCAGGGAAGAGCCATGGCCGCCACGTTTCATCCCGAACTCTCTGCCGACACCCGCGTCCACGGGGCATTTCTCGATATGGTTCGGAATGGCGTAGGCTAAGAAAGAATTCATGTGGGGACAGCCGGCCTCGGCTGTCCGGTCGAGCGCAGCTCGAAGTTTGCCGCAGTTTAGGTGTTTCAAACCGGGCGCTCCTGCCCGGCATTACAAACGAGGACATCCTCCATGTGCCGAAACATTAAGACCCTTTTCAACTTCGATCCTCCGGTCACCGACGAAGAAGTTCGCGCCGCCTCACTCCAGTTCGTGCGCAAGATCAGCGGTTTCACGAAGCCCTCGAAGGCCAACGAGGCCGCCTTCCTCTTGGCCGTGGACGAAGTCGCGGCCGTCTCCACCCGCCTTCTGCATTCGCTCGAGACCACCGCTTCTCCCAGAAATCGCGAGGAAGAAGCCGCCAAAGCTAAAGCCCGCGCCGCCGCCCGCTTCGGCGATTAAGCTCGTGTGGGGCGGACACTCCTGTCCGCCGCCGTTGACTTTGATTTTGACTTTGATTCTTTGCAGGGTGCCCCATCCCTCTTTCGCGTTCTTTGCGAAAGAGGGTGGGGATTTTGACCTCGCGGAAGCACCTCTTTCCGAGGCATGCCAAAAAAGTGTTTGACATGCTGTTCATGTAACTGTAAGGTTACACATTATGCGTCACCGTTCGGTTACATATTCGTCGCCCCGGGCCTCATCGCCGCGGACCGCCGAAGCTACCTTCCAGGCCCTTGCCGATCCCACTCGTCGCGCCGTCCTCGACCTTTTGCGCCGCGGCAGCCAGCCAGCCGGCCAGATTGCCAGCGCTTTCCCGGTTTCGCGCCCCGCGATCTCCAAGCACCTGCGCCTTTTGCGCCGAGCCCATCTGGTCCGCGAGCAGCGCCAGGGACGTCACCGGGTTTACCAGCTCAATCCCGAACCGCTGCGCGCCGTCGATTCCTGGATCGAGCAATACCGCAGTTTTTGGACTGCCAGTCTGAACAACCTGAAAGCTTTCGTGGAAGCCGAGCACGCCCGTGAAAGCCAAACCGCTCCGCATAAACCGAAATGAACCAGATTCCCGGCACAGAGGAGAAATGCATGACCAGATGGATTCGAGTTGCCGCCTTAGTACTTCTGGCTGCCACCGCGGCCTTCGCCCAAACCGACGCCCAGAAAGCCTTCAACGCCATCAAGAACATGCCCGGCACGTGGGAGCAGAAGGCTCCCGACGGCCGAGTCCTGCAAGTCACCTTCAAAACTACCTCCGGCGGCTCCGCCGTCATGAGCGAAATCATGGGCCAGGGACCGGAAGATATGATCACCATGTTTCATCTCGATGGGCCCAACCGCCTGCTCATGACGCACTACTGCGGAACGGGCAACCAGCCGCGTATGCAAGCCAGCGTCTCGCCTGACGGCAAGACCATCACCTTCAACTATGTCGACGCCACCAATCTCGCCACTCCCGACGCCGGCCACATGCAAAAAATGGTGCTGACCATGCTCGACGACAATCACCACACCGAGGAATGGACTTTCCTCGACCATGGCAAGGAGATGAAGGAGTTCTTCGATCTCCATCGCAAGATGTAAGCGCAAAATGTAAAGCAAAGAGCGCACAAAATGCCGACATCGATCATCACCCCGGATCAAGACGCGATCATCACGGAAATCGAAATTGCGGCTCCGATCGAGCGGGTTTTCAAGGCGATCTCTGACGCGGAGGAAATCCGCCGCCGTTCCCCCGAACTCGCCGTCTACGAAATGGAGGCGCGAGCCGGCGGCAAGTGGCGCCTCCAGATGCACGTTCCCAAGCCGCACCACGGCGTGACCACCATCCGCCATGACGGAGAGATCCTGGAATTCGATCCTCCGCGCCTGCTGGTCTACACCTGGACCGCCAACTTCCACAAGGATCCGCAAGGGTTAAGCACCGTGCGCTGGGAGCTGACGCCCACAAAATCAGGCACGCGCGTGAAGGTCACTCATAGCGGCCTGGCCAGCGAGCCCGATGCATGCAAGGACTATGCCGGCGGATGGCCGGGCGTGCTCGCCGATATCAAGAAACATCTAGAGAACTGATTGGAGAGAAGCTCATGGCAACCACAGCAGTCACTCCGGACCAAGATGCGGTCGTCGGCGAAATTCACATCGCCGCGCCGCCCCAGCGCGTCTTCCAAGCGTTGACCGACGCCGCCCAGCTCAGGCAGTGGTTCACCGACCCGACCTGCCCCATTCATCTCTGGGAAATGGACGCCCGTCTCGGCGGCCGCTACCACTACAACACGGAAGCAGGCACGGCCGTGGTCAACAACGTCCGGGAGTTCGAATGTCACGGCGAGATCGTCGAGTTCGATCCCCCGCGCGTCCTCGCCTACACCTGGTTCGGCAACTGGCATGATGACACCACGCGCCGCACCGTCGTCCGCTGGGAACTCTCGCCCAAAGCGGGCGGCACGCAAGTGAAAGTGACCCACAGCGGCCTCGCCAACTTGCCGATCGCCCGCAAGGATTACCGCGGCGGCTGGGTGGGAGTGCTCGACATGCTGAAGAAGTTCACGGAGAAAGGCAGTGGTCAGTGATCAGTGGCCAGTGATCAGTAAGACGCCAAGTGCCGGGTGCCCCATCCTTCTCGCGCTTTTTGCGAGAGGGTGGGGATTTTGACTTAGGGTTTTGAATTTCTTCGGTTATTGGTTAAGTCAAAATTCCCACCCTTTTTTCGCAAAGAACGCGAAAAAGAGGGTGGGGCACCCAATCAATGGCTTGGCTAGACGCTAGAAGCTAGAAGCTCCCCCCGCGTTATACTTTCCCTATATGTCTGGGGTTGCGCAAAGCGGGCCGCGGAAGACTTTCTACCTGGAAACCTTCGGCTGCCAGATGAACGTCCATGACTCGGAAAAGGTCGTGGGGACGCTGGTGCAGCAGGGATACCGGCAGGTGGAAACGGTCGAGCAGGCCGACCTGATCCTGTACAACACCTGCTCCATCCGCGACAAGGCCGAGCAGAAAGTCTTTCATCGCCTGGCCGACTATAAAAAGCTGCAGGCCCAGGGCAAGCGGTTCGGGGTGCTGGGCTGCGTCGCGCAACAGGAGGGGGAAAAGATTTTCGAGCGCGCGCCGCATGTGTCGCTGGTTTGCGGATCGGCCTCGTACCGGAAGTTGCCGGAGATGCTGGTGCAGCTGGAGGGGAGTGTTGGTGCTGCACGCGAGATTCCTCACCCGGCCGGTAAAAGCGCCGGGCTTCGGAATGGCGCATCCTCGAAGGAGGCGTCCGTCGCGTTTTCGTCGTCTAGCAATGGGTCATCCCGAAGGCCCGTGTTCTCTCCAACGGGCCGAGGGATCTCGCGTGGGGTGCCTCTGACTTCGCCTAGCGACTTGCTCCGCATCACCGGCCTTGACGACCGGCAGACCGACGAGTGTTTCGAGACCGAATTCACCGCCCGCAACAATCCGCACCGTGGATACATCACGATCATCGAGGGCTGCGATAAATTCTGCGCCTACTGCGTCGTGCCCTTCACGCGCGGCAAGGAACGCAGCCGCACGCCGGATTCGGTCCTGGCAGAAGCACGCCAGATGGCCGATCTTGGTTACACCGAGATCCAGTTGCTCGGCCAGAACGTGAACTCCTACAAAGATCCGGCAGGGAAGCGGACCTTCGCCGAATTGCTGGCGGCCGTGGGAGAAGTTCCCGGCATCAAACGTGTGCGCTTTACCACGTCTCATCCGCGCGACTTCGGGCGCGACATTGTCGCCGCCATTGATGCCGTCCCTGCGCTCTGCGACCATGTTCACCTGCCGGTGCAGAGCGGCTCGACCCGCGTGCTCAACGCCATGCAACGCCTCTACACCCGCGACCAGTACCTGGAGCGCATCGCGTGGATCCGGGCAGCCCGCCGCCAAATCGCCATTACCACCGACGTGATTGTCGGGTTTCCGGGCGAGACCGAAGCCGATTTCGCCGAGACTCTGGCGCTTCTTGAGGAGGTCGGGTTCGACGCTATCTTCTCGTTCAAATACTCGCCGCGGCCGAACACTCCGGCGCTCAGCCTGGAAGACGCCATTCCAGATGACGAGAAGGCGCGGCGGCTGGAAGTCCTGATGGCAAAGCAGAAAGAGATCCAGATCAGACACAACAAGAATTACTTAGGGTCGACCTCTGAGGTAATGGTTGAAGCTTTCAACGGGACGCGCAACCAATGGGTGGGCCGATCATCGCAGAACAAAATCGTGAATTTCACGGCCCCGGGCGGCACCGGCCCGAAGGTCGGAGCGTACGCGCAGGTTGTAGTCACTGCCTGCTTCCCGAACAGCTTGGCCGGCGAATTGATGGTATAAGAAGGGGATTATCGGAGGAGGCGATGGAAATTGAAATGACAATTCGTGGGCTTCTGATGGACCCCGTGACGAATTCGCCCATCGTTATCCTGAAAGATGTCGCGGGGGACACCGTGCTGCCGATCTGGGTGGGGGTCTATGAGGCGCACGCGATCCAACTGGAAATGGAGAAGGTCAGCACGCCGCGGCCCATGACTCACGACTTGATCAAGAACGTACTGACGGGCCTGGATACGCAAGTCCACAAAGTGGTGGTGACCGAACTGCGGGAGGACACGTTTTACGCGGTGATCTGGCTGGAACGGGGCGGCGAGGTCATCAGCATTGACTCGCGGCCGTCGGACGCGCTCGCGCTGGCCTTGCGCGTGGATTGTCCCATTTTCGTGGACGATCTGGTGCTGAAGAATTCGAAACTCGCGGCCAATATGGCGGACAAGGCAAGCAGCGACGAATTGCGCAAGTGGCTGGACGGCCTCAACGACGAGGACCTGGGAAAGTACAAGATGTAAAGGGGTGATGCTTTCAGGCGACTGTTGACATCATTATGGCAAGTTTGCCATGCGCACCGCCGCTGGCTAGTCGAGTACATTCTGCGAAGCTGAGCACGAGGGAATCGGTGTGGGCACGTCACTTTACATAATACCTGTTATCGGACATTGCACCACCCGCCGTCTGCAGCCTCTTTTGGGAATAGTCTCGCCCTACCTTCTACCTACAACTACCCTTTCCCTTCTGCCTGCGCCTACAATCGGACCGGGCCCAAGGCTATCTCTTCGCCACTTTACGGGAGGAATCATGAAGCAGTTCGCCGCTTTCGTTCTCTGTTTGTTCTTTCTATCCGCTGTCGGCTTTGCACAGGATCAGCCGGCAAAGGATCAGCAGCAGGCGGGTCCTCGCTGCCCGCGTCAGGCGTGTTCGGCGGCCCTGAAGGACTACAAGGGACCTGCCAAAGCGTGCCACGCGTCCTACGCTCAGCTGGAAGGCCAGAGCAATGAGGTTTGGCTGGTTGCCATCGACACGGGCTCTGGCACGGAGTACCGGGGCGTCGACGCCAAGACAGGCGAGGTTTTGCCGAAAGTAGATTCCGCCAAGGCCAAACGCTGCGGACCGCGCCCCTTCCACTGCCCGGATTGGGTCTACCAGCCCTGCCCCGAATAAGGCCGGATGCTCAAGAGGGCCCCTGTGACTCGGGAAATGCCGTAGGTCTGTTCGCCAAATCCCCTCTCTTCCGAGTAGTGACGGAATCGTGCGCCGACGGCCTGCTGCAAGACGAGCACATTGGCGATGCAGCAATCGAAGGCAAGTTGAAGAAGCTGGTGCGGCGGGCCCAAGAATTGCAGGCGGCACAGAAGACCCAGCAGTAACCCTCGATCCTATCCTCTGCGTTCCTCTGCAGGGTGTTCGAATTATCGGGCTTGCGCGGAAAGTTCGGTCACGAACACGATGCCGGGATGGAATAAGGTTCCGGCGACGCGCGTGGCGATGGCGATCAGTTCCCTTTGCCCGCAGAAAACTTTGACCTGGCGGGCGCGGGAGAGTTCGGGCAAGTTTACCGGGCGTCCGCTGCGGATGCGGGCGGCACTGGCCTCGTCGGCCGTCACCGCCGGAAACTGCGGCAGCAGTTTGCGGGGATGCACGAGCAAATCCTCAAGCGTGCCGCTGGCCGCGGCGGCGGCGCACTGGTCGAGAGTGTGGGCGTCGTCGAGGCTGAACTCGGCCACTACGCTTCGGCGGAGCGATTCCAGATGGGCGCCACAGCCCAGGCGCTGGCCCATGTCGTGAGCCACAGCGCGCATATAGGTTCCGGAGGCCACGCGGGCGCGGAAGCGGGCCCGGTCGCCCTCGACTCCCAGAATCTCCAACTCCTTGATCTCCACTTTCACCGGCTGCAGAATGACCTCTTTGTGCTTCCGCGCCAGCTTGTAAGCGGGGACGCCGTGAATCTTCTTCGCGGAAAATGGCGGCGGGACCTGCTCAATCATGCCGCGGAAGTGTACGGCCAGGGCCTCTACGTCCTCGGCGCGCAAGACAACTTGCTGCGGCGCCGTCACAGGTTCGCCCTCGGCATCGTAGGTATCGGTCGAGAATCCGAAGCGCACCGTGCCTTCATAGGTCTTCTCGGCGCTGGTGTAGAACTGCGCCAGACGGGTGAAGCTGCCGGTGACGAGCGGCAGGACGCCGGTGGCCATGGGATCCAGCGTCCCGAGATGGCCGACCGAGCGCTGCTGCAGAATCCGGCGGGCGCGGTTGACCACATCGTGCGAGGTCACTCCGGCGGGCTTGTCAACAATGAGGACACCGTTCATGAGAGGGATTCTGGAATCTGCGTAATTTGGTAATTTAGTAATTGCGTAATTGAAGGCTGGGCAGGGACTCCTTGGTTTTCAATTACAAAATTACCGAATCACCCAATTACTCAATCAGGGATTAACCGACTACTAACTCAGCAAATCTACCATGCTCCCGATCAAAGACGACCAGCCGCGATACAGTACGCCGTTTGTAAACGGGTTCTTGATCGCTCTGAATCTGCTCATTTACCTGTTCCAGGCGACGTTGGATCCGCACAGTTACGAGCTGTTTGCCCGGCAATTCGGCGTGGTTCCGGCTCACCTGGCCGCGTTCCTGTCGGGATCTCCCAGGTATTCCCTGGCGCAGGTGGCAGTTCCCTTCCTGACCTCGATGTTCGTGCACGGCTCATGGATGCACGTGATCGGCAACATGTGGTTCCTCTACATTTTCGGTGACAACGTTGAGGACTACCTGGGCCACTTCAAGTATCTGTCGTTCTATCTGATCTCGGGGTTGATTGCCATGGCGACGCAAGTGGCGATTTATCCGAACTCGAACGTTCCAACCGTCGGCGCCAGCGGAGCGATCGCCGGCGTGCTGGGCGCTTACTTCGTTCTGTATCCTCGGGCGCGCGTGCTGACCTGGTTCTTCGTGTTCGTCCTCTATCTGCCAGCCTGGGTGGTGCTGGGCGAGTGGTTCGTGCTGCAGTTTCTGGCTGGAGCGGCGACGCTGTCGATGGCGCACGTCGGCCGCGACGTCGGTGGCGTGGCCGTGTGGGCGCACGTAGGAGGATTCATTAGCGGGGTGATCATGATCAAGCTGTTCCCCGAACGACGCCGAAGATCGCCTTACGCATACCGGTAGATTTTATTTCAGCTGACAAAAGCCCCACCCTTCGACAAACTCAGGGCGGGCTTTCTCGCGCAAAGGACGCGCGAGAAATAGGGCACCCGCCGTCCTGAAGGCAACATCGACGCCGTGTTCCGACAGGGGTCCCTCGACTGCGGTTGAGCTTCGCCCCTTATTGGGCGAAGCTCAATCCCCGCTCAGCATTCCACCTACTTCTTGGGGCGCGACTCGGGCGGTACCAGGCCGGCGACCCGGTAATAGACCACGAGCTGTCCATAGTGTTCGCCGCAATGTTCGATGAAGCCGTAGGCCAGATCGTAGATTCGGACCTGCTGATGGGCGAAGGGATCGACGACAAGCTCGGACATGCCTTTGTCTCCCCTCGCCTGAATTGCGGCGGCGCCGTCGGCGAACGACTTCTTGACGAAGGCGACCACGTCAGCCTTGGTCTTGTACTGATCGCGCTTGGGGTTTTCCTCGACCGGACCCTTCTCTCCGGTGAGCAGATTGGTGAAATAGTAATTCGCTCCGGCGGCGTGCAGCAGTTGCTGGGCAAAGGTGCGCTGCTCCGCGTTGGGCTTCATATCGTACTTGTCTTCCGGGAAATCCTCGGCCATGGCGATCAGCTTCCGGCCAATGTCGTTCCAGGAGTCGAGCACAACTTTGGACGGACTGTCCGCGGGCTTAACGGCTACTTCCTTCTTGGCTTCCTGCGCCGGAGCGGGCAAGGCGAGAATTGCGGCGGCGAGAACGGCTGCGACTACAAGCGGTGCTTTCAGCATAGAAATTTCCTCCAGGAGTTGGCGGTCGCCATTGTAGTTGGACTTGCGGCGCTTGGGAAGGAGAGCAACAAGAACGCGAGCCAAATGACAACCGAATTCTCTAGTCACAGCGCTCCGGCGCTGGGAAGGATCTCGATGTTTTCTACCGTGACGTTGGGGGGCAGAAGAATCGCTTGCGCGACAGCTTGGGCCACGATTTCCGGCGACATCATTTTTCGTCTGGGAGCTGCGGGCCAGAACGTCTTCCATATGTCGGTGTCGGTGGCGCCGGGGAGCAGGCCGATGACTCGAATTCCCCGCGGGCGAAGTTCCTCGCGCAGCGTATTGGTGAGGCCAAGAGCGCCGTGCTTGGAGGCGTTGTAGGCGGCGGAGCCGGCGAAGACGCGATTGGCAGCAATAGAGAGATTGTTCACGATGGTGCCGCCGCGCTTCATGATGGTCAGCGCGGCCTGGGTGACTAGGAAGGTGCCGTCAAGGTTGGTTTCGAGCACGTCCTTCCACACGGGGAAAGGAATTTTCTCGACCGGGAGATTCGCGTGGGCGATGCCGGCATTGTTGACGAGAATGTCCAGACGTGGAAATTGGCGGCGGATCAAGCGGAACAGATCGTCCACGGAATGAGGGTCGCGGACGTCGCAGGGATGAGCGAGAACGCGGATCTTCTTGCGCGCCAGTCCCCTGCTGGCGAGGTTGAGCGCTGTCTGGTCGCGTCCAGTGAGAATCAGATCACAGCCCTCGGCGGCGAGAGCGCGGGCGATGGCGAGTCCAATGCCGCGGGTGGCGCCGGTCACGAGGGCAATCTGGCCGCGCAGGCGCAGGGAGTTTGAGGCGCGTCGTGAGATGCGTTTAGTCAAGGGCGCTGCGGAGCTTTGCTCCGCCGGACAGCCGAGGGCGGCTCTCCCCACATAAGTGATCTGTGGTCGCCGCTCAAGTTCGTCAAGTTATTTTATACGCCGTTGGCGCGCTGGCGGATCAGCGAAAGAAATTCTGACCGCGTTTCTTCCTCATTGCGGAAGCAGCCGAGCATCGAGGACGTGACTGCGGCGGAGTGCTGCTTTTCGACGCCACGCATCATCATGCACAAATGGCGGGCTTCGATGACCACGCCGACTCCCTGCGGCTCGATTACTTTCTGGATGGTCTCGGCGATCTGGGTGGTGAGGCGCTCCTGAATCTGCAGACGCCGCGAGAACAGTTCGATCAGGCGCGGAATCTTGCTGAGCCCGATCACCCGGCCGTTGGGGATATAGGCAACGTGGACTTTCCCGAAGAACGGCAGCATGTGGTGCTCGCACAGGCTGAAGACTTCGACGTCTTTCACGATCACCATTTCGTCGTAGTTCACGGTAAAGAGTGCGCCTTTAAGCAGGGCTTCGGGATCTTCCTGGTAGCCCTTGGTCAGGAATTCCAGAGCCTTACGTACGCGCACCGGCGTGGCGGTCAATCCCTCGCGCTCGGGATTCTCCCCCAGACGGACGAGCATTTCGCGGACAAGGTCTTCAAAGCTGGCACTGGTAAGCGTGGCTGGTTCGGTGGCTGGTTTCATGGAGTCCTTTTCGGTTGCGACCGCTTCGGGGATTCGTCGGAGCTGCGCTTCTCTTTCGCCCCGCTGGGGCTCAATCTCATTTCACGTCTACCCGGCTTGCGCCGTGTGCTGCATTCTTTCGCCGCTTCGCGGCTAGAGTTCGCCTATTCTGTCTCGCCTAGTCCCACCGCGGCTATTTTCGCGCTTCGGCGCCGCCCGTGTACTCGAAGGAGTTCATCATAGTCTCTTCGAGTCTTACTCTCTCCAGATGCGCGTGGGGAAAGCCGCGCTGCAATATTTCGAAGATCTCGATGCAGAGATTTTCCGTGGTGGGCACGATTTGGGCGAATTCTTGCATCGTATTCAAATTGCCCAAGTCGTAGCGGGAAAGCACTTCCCTTTCCACAAAGCGGTCGAGGTCAGTCAGGTTGCAGACCATGCCGGTGCGCTCGTCGACGGGGCCGCTGACCGTTACCTCCAGCGAATAGTTGTGGCCGTGGCCGTGAGGATTGTTGCACTTGCCGTAAGTGGCGCGGTTCTCATCAGCGGACATTTGCTCGCTGTGAAGGCGGTGCGAGGCGGAGAATCGGTAGCGGCGAGTGAGGTGGGCTTTCATATTCAGCTTTTAGCTGCTAGCTCTTAAGCTTTTAGCGCTCATGCTTCTCCGTAGAAATCGACGAACAAATCCGGCGTCTCGTACACGCGGACGCGGTGCAGGCGGGCCTGCCGCAGCTTGCTCTCCAGGCGCTGCCAGATTGCGATGGCAAGATTCTCCGTCGTCGGAATGCGGGTGAAGAACTCGGGGACTTCCTTGTTCAGGAAGCGGTGATCCATGGCGTCGAGGACTTCGCGGTGCATGACGTCCTTGAGTTGTTTCAGATCGACCACGAATCCGGAGCGCTGGTCGACCTCTCCCTTCACCGTGACTTCGAGCGTGTAGTTGTGGCCGTGCCCGTTGGGGTTGTTGCACTTGCCGAAGATGCGGCGGTTCTCCTCCGGGGTGAAGTCCGGATTGTGGTAGTAGTGCGAGGCGGAGAATTCGGCTTTGCGCGTGAGATAGACCATAGGAAACAAGTTATCAGTTGCCAGTTATCAGTTGCCAGTCAAGCAGAGCCAGGTCGCTCGGGGGTTCCAGCGCGTACGGAGAAATCTGTTGCCATTTCGGAGAGTTCGTCGTCTCGCCCTCCGGACAAAAAGTCTTGCCGGGCACGAATACGATGATCTTGTACACATACCGCTTGCGCTTCTCGGGATAGTAGGCGAAGACGAACGCGATGCCCTTCTTCTTGTCCACCCAGAACACCAGCGGGCGATCGCCCAACGCCGGGACCGGAGCCGTCAACAGCGTGTAGGCAACAAGATCCTTGTAATCGTGAGCTATCTTTTCCGGTGGATCGAAGGTCGTAATCCCCTCGGCGGTATGGAAGCGAGTGGTCGAGGAATCGATCTGAAACACCTTGTCCTTCTTGAGGTGAATCGACAAGTCGCCGCGGCCGTTTCGATTCTCCGTGTCCACCCAAAAAAGAGTGGTGCCGCACTTATCTTCCCACTCCTGGTCCTCATCCTTCTTCGGAAACAACTTCAGCGCGCGGGCCCGCGTGTCGCCGAGCTTGAGAGGACCGACGCTTAAACCGGGTTCAATCACAGGCTGGACGATCAGGGAAGAACCGGCTTCATCCGGATTTTGCGCTGAGGCCTCGACCAGCGGCGGCGCTCCGGGGATCGCAGGCAGACCGGAATGGATGCCTGCGGCTACGAATAGAACGGTCGCGAAAATCAGGAAGATGGGAGTCTTCATGAGAGTCTCCCGGCGGTCGTGGGAACGTGATCAGCGATTTGGCTCACGGTGCGATCTTCAGCGCCGTAGGTGCGGCCTCTCCAAGACACAGAGCCACGCGCGTGCGCTCTTTTTGACCGCAACAAGAAGTACGCGAACATGGGCATGCCAAGAAAAGCGCCGAGGATTTCCATAATCAAATCGAAATTGGCGCTCCGGAGCCGCGTTGTGATGTAGACGAAGGAACTCAGGAGAATTGCGTCCCACGGGAATCTCAGAAGGTGTAAAGGGACCAAAACGAGCGCACTCCACGGAACAGCCCAAAGGAGCAACGTTTTCACGGCAAGCCAGCCGGGGTTGGGAAACAGCAGCGCTAGATTCTTGGTCCAGCCTTCGCGCAGTTGACGGAAATTGCGGTACATGCGGGTACGAACAGCGTCAGCGGCGTAGCGAAACCGAATCTTCCGGCCGGAACTCTTCATGGCGCGGGCCAGGGCTACGTCTTCGAGAATGCTTCCGGCAATTGCGGTGTGTCCGCCAACCGCATCGTAGGCTTCGCGGCGGACCAGAATGTACTGCCCGTTGGCGGCCGCAATCGAAGAAGCGAGGTCGCTCACCTTCGCGGGAGGATACTGCCGGGCCAGTTCGGCGAAAACCACCGGCAGCGTCGCCATCTCCCAAAAACTGACTGCAATCTGCTCGGGCGAATACGAAAGCAAGTCGGCCGCGCTCTCCTGGGCTTCCGCCAATGCGCGGGCCAGCGATCCCGGCAAGTGCACGGTGTCGGCGTCGGTAAACAGAAGCCACCGGCCTCGCGCATCCCGTGCGCCGGTGATGACGGCGTTGTTCTTGCCGGTCCAGCCGTCGGGAAGCGGGCCGGCCTCAATGATCCGAACCCCCGAAAACGATGCAGCAATGTCCCGCGTGTGGTCCGTCGAGTGGTCGTCCACGACGATGATTTCGAAGTCAACACCGGTCTGTGTGACCAGCGACTCGAGACACGCTCCCAGGCACGCATCCTCGTTGCGCGCTGGAACAATGACGGATACTTCGATCGACATTGCCGGCCGTCGCGTGACTGTTTCGGTCGCAGCCATATCTCGAATCCATTATTATAGCCAGATGCGGCACCTCGTTGATTTCGCGGCGGTTTTCGTCCCTTGCGTTTTGCTTCTCGCCCTTTCCGCCTGCTACAGCGGCGCGCGTCCGCCGCGCATCGGGTCGGTGGCTCCGAATTTCACGGTGCAGGACTCACAGAATAAAGTCACGCTGAGCCAGCTTCGCGGGCAGGTCGTCGTGCTGAATTTCTGGGCCACCTCGTGCCCGCCGTGCGTGGAGGAAATGCCGTCTCTGGTCGAGATGCAGCGCCGCATGAAAGACAGGGGCGTCACGGTGCTGGCCGTAAGTATTGACGTGGACGAAAACGCCTACCGGCGGTTCCTCAAAGACCACAACGTGAACCTGCTCACGGTGCGTGATCCCGACCAGAAGAGCAACACCCTTTATGGGACGTCAATGTTCCCCGAAACCTACGTGATTGACCGCAACGGAGTCATGCGGCGGAAGTTCATTGGAGCGGTGGACTGGACCGCGCCGGATATTATGGAGTTTTTGGGAAAGCTGTAGGACTTCCCCACTTCTCGCGCAAAGAACACGCGAGAAATGAGGCACCCGCCGATGGGGAGGCAGCTCTCCAAACCAAAGTCAAAATCCCGACCCGCTGCGCGCTACAGCTTTACCTTCCGCAGCCGCAGCGCGTTCGTGATCACCGAGACCGAACTGAAGCTCATGGCGGCGGCGGCGAAGATGGGGCTCAACAGCAATCCGAAAAATGGATAGAGCACGCCCCCTGCGATCGGCACCCCGATCGCGTTGTAGATGAAGGCGAAGAAGAGATTCTGGCGGATGTTACGCATGGTCGCCTGGCTCAGCTTGCGGGCGCGCAAGATTCCGGTCAGATCGCCCTTGACCAGCGTAATGCCGCCGCTTTCCATCGCAATATCGGTGCCCGTGCCCATGGCGATGCCGACATTGGCCTGAGCCAATGCGGGCGCGTCGTTGATCCCGTCGCCCGCCATGGCGACGACCCTTCCCTGCCCTTGCAGCTTACGGATGACTTCTAACTTCCCTTGCGGCAGAACTTCAGCTTCGAATTCTTCGATGCCGAGAGTCTTAGCAATCGAGGCTGCGACAATGGGATTGTCGCCGGTAAGCATCACAATGTGGAGGCCATGAGCTTTCAGATCGCGCAGCGCGGTGGGTGTGGAAGCCTTGGGTTGATCTGCAACTCCGAAGTTGCCCACGTATTTGCCGTCAACGGCCACGCAGAGGGTTGTGCCGTCGATCGGACGCAGTGACCCAACCTCGGGCTTCTGCAGAGCTCCGACATCGACCATCAAAGCGGCGTTGCCGACTGCAATTTCGCGCCCGTCTACAATTCCGACAATTCCCCTTCCGGTGACGGATCGAAAATCCTGCGGCTGGGAGAGTTTGAGCTCCTGCTTGACCGCTGCTTCGACGACTGCGTTTCCCAAAGGATGCTCGCTCGCCCCCTCCAAACTTGCAGCCAGGCGCACGAGTTCGCGGTCAGTTGCCAGAGATCCGGTGATTCCGACGACGCGCGGCTTCCCTTCCGTCAGCGTGCCGGTCTTGTCTACGACAAGCGTGTCAACTTTTTCCATGATCTCCAGCGCTTCGGCATTCTTGATGAGCACCCCGGCTTGAGCGCCCCGGCCCGTGCCGACCATGATCGCCATGGGCGTGGCCAGGCCAAGAGCGCAAGGACAAGCGATGATCAGCACCGCGACTGCATTCACCAGAGCGTGCGCCAGGCGCGGCTCGGGACCAACCAGGAACCATACGACAAAGGTCACGACCGCCACACCCACGACGGCAGGCACAAACCACGCCGAGACGCGATCCGCCAGCCGCTGGATGGGAGCGCGGCTGCGCTGCGCTTGCCCCACGAGTTGCACGATCCGTGCCAGCAGAGTGTCGGAACCGACACGCTCCGCCCGCATGATGAACGAACCGGTGCCGTTGATGGTCGCTCCGATGACCTTGCTGTTGGCGGACTTCTCCACGGGAATCGATTCCCCCGTGATCATGGATTCGTTTACCGCGCTGTGGCCTGTGAGCACGACGCCATCCACAGGGACTTTCTCGCCGGGACGAACCCGCAGCCGGTCGCCGGGCTTTACCTGCTCCAGCGGAACGTCTTTTTCTGTAACCTCGCCACCGGAATTGCCGTCAGCAACGATGAGGCGCGCGGTCTTCGGGCTGAGGTCGAGCAGCGCCCGAATGGCGGCGCTGGTGCGGCTGCGGGCGCGAAGTTCCATGACCTGGCCGAGCAGAACCAGCGTGGTGATGGCCGCGGCCGCTTCAAAGTAGACGTCAGGGTAACCTCCCATGGCGCGCAGAGATGCCGGGAAAATTCCCGGCGCGATCGTCGCCACCAGGCTGTAGACGTAGGCCACGCCCGTGCCCAGGCCGATCAGGGTGAACATGTTGGGGCTGCGGTTCGCGAGCGAGGTCCAGAAGCGCTGGAAGAACGGAAGCCCGCACCACACAACCACGGGCGTGGCCAGCACGAATTCAAGCCAGGGCAGATTGATCGGCACGCCATTTATGTTCAGGTTGACAAGAAGCCGATGGCCGAACATTCCCAACATGGCGATCGCGAGCAGCGGCGCGGTCAGCACGACGCTCACCCAGAAGCGGCGCGTCATATCGCGCAGTTCGGGATTCTCCTCCACGGCCAGGGTGACGGTGCGCGGTTCGAGTGCCATGCCGCAGATCGGGCATGATAAGGGCTCGGCGCGCACGATCTCCGGATGCATGGGGCACGTGTACTCCGTGCGTGTGGCGGCAAGCGGAACTTCCGGCTCCAGGGCCATCCCGCAGGAAGGGCAAGCTCCGGGCTTGGTCTCGCGAACCTCGGGACACATGGGGCAGACGTACGCCGGCGCGGGGCTGGCGGGATGACCAGCAGGCTCGGCGGCCGCAGGCGGAGGTGTGGGCTGTAGCTTAGTCAGCGGAATGGCAGGCCCCGCCGGTTTCGGCGCCGTGGGCATCCCCAGCATCACCAGGCCGGAGGACGGAGCCGAAACCGGCTTGCTCAGAAATCCCGCTGGGCTCGCTTTGAATTTCTCCATACAACCCGCGCAGCAGAAGTAGTACGTCTTGCCCGCGTGCTCGTAAACGTGTTTCGCCGTGAGGGGATTTACATTCATCCCGCAGGCAGGATCACGTTCGAGAGCCGGGTTCGGAGAAGTCATGGGCTTGCGTGGTCTAGTTTCGTCTTAATTGATGGCGTCATCCTGAGCGAAGCCGCTTTTCAGGCGGAGCGAAGGATCTTGCGCGCACAACGCAGACCTGCTGCCCCCCCGCGAGATCCCTCGCCCCGCTGGTGAAAACGCGGGGCTTCGGGATGACGCCTTCAGATGACGCCTGCAAGAGAGTTAACGTTCAAACTGAGCTACTACACAGGAATCTATGCCCTTTGATGGGCGATCGTCTATATTGGATTCATCGCTATGGGATGACCCGGCAGGCGAGCCGGGCTCTGCAAATTCATCATACCGAAGGATTGCCAGCGATGACTTATCTGGACGTGGTTTTCAACTACGGCGCCATTCCCGGGGAGAACGAACTGCGGGCGATTGACAGCATGCGAGAGGTCTACGGCATCCGCAGTGTACAGTTCAACGCCAAACAGCGCACCGTGCGGGTGGAGTTCGATGCCTCCCGCCTCAAGCAGGAAGCGGTGGCGCGGTTGCTGCGTCAAGCCGGAATTGATGTGCGGGAAGCGGTGGCGCTGGCGTAGCGTCTACGCGGAACGACCAGCGCTGCTGCCGGAAGCACGGGAGGTGGGGGAGGGCTGCCGGCAAGACTTGCAAGGGGCGCCCAAGAAAACCTCTGGCCGAAGTTTTTCTCTAGAGGCGCCCCGTTGCGCGCCACTTCGTCTGCGTTTCTTAGAGCATGCGGCATGCCGTCCGCAAGCCATTCAAAACATTAGCTCATGATTTTTCCCCAACGGTAGGAATTGCCTTGCCGCTGGAAAGAATTACTTCGGAGCGAGAACCCGGACCTCGGACCTCAGACCTCGGGTCTTGGACCTCCGGCTCGGACATCCGACCTTACACTCGGGCCTCAGCCTAATCCGATTCAAAAGCATGCCCACAAGAAAAACCAGGCAAGAAAAAGTGGCGCACCGGAGTGCGCCACGGAATGTATCGGAAATTGGCGGGCACCGCCGGCGGTGCCCGTTGTTCCGGTTACGGGTTATTTTTTGTGTTTCGCCTGGGTTCTCCCGGGTTTGAATGCCGCGCGCTTTCCGGTTAGCGAACCCTGCACCTGCACGGTGCCGGACATCAGGGCATTGGCGTCATTTTCCATCATGAGCAATTGGTTACCGCTGGCCTGGTAGATGACCAGCGAGACATCAACCGCTGTGTCACCAGTGGGGGTGACGGCCGTCGGCGACATCGTGTACCGCCCAGTGGTTGCTTCGTCGGCGTCGGCCACCGCGGTTCCGGCGAATGTCGCTGGAGTCTCCGCCGGTGTACCGGTGAAAATTCCGAACGGATCGCTCAACGGTCCGGTTCCGCTGAAAACGCCGGACGCAACCGTTCCCACCCCTACAAAGTCGAACTCGCCGCACCAGGGGCAGATGTCGCCGAGGTCGTTGAGATCCTGCCCTCCGAAGGCGTAGGTGCCGGTGAAGTCCGCAGCTGCAGTGTCTGTCTGCGGAATCACGATTCCGATGCCGCCGGCAAGACCAGAGTCCAAGTCGAGCAACAGAGCCCCTCCTCCGCCACTCGTGTTGTTGGGATCACTCAGATTGAGTAAGGGATCCGTCATGTACATACCCAGGGCGCTGACATCCTCCAGCTGTCCGGCTGTGAGCGTCAGCGTGCTGTATCCGTTGTATGTGGTTCCTGAGACTGCGTTGGAAATGGAATAGGAGCCTGTGAGAGTCCCATTCGGGACGTTCAGAGGCGTGCCGAGCTCGTCGACATCCCCCTCTCCCGTGAATGAGCCGGTGGCTGGACTCGGTATAGCCAGCGTGCCCGCTGCGGCATAGTAATACCCGAACGGGTCGGCCTGAAGGGCAAACACGGAGGTTGGGAGCGACGCGGTTGTGAAGGTGTTGCCCGAACCCTGGCCGAAGGCCGAGCCTACCGCCGCACCGCCCGTGCCCGGAGTATCGCTGCCCACGTCTACATTGATGATCCGTATCACTTCCGGACCAACGACGTAGTAGTTGAGCGTAAGTGCCGTTCCGTCAATAGTAACTCCGGTGAGCGAGCCGAACCCGGTGGCATCTGTGCCGGCAAACGTCCCGGTGAACGTTTGTCCCGTCGCTGTGGTCCCACCATCGTTGAGGTCGGCGATGCCGGTGGCGGCGCCACCGGTGCTCGAGAAAACGCCTCCGTACGCAACCGGATTATAGGCAGTGTCGACTCCGGAAAGCGTGAAGGCGTAACCCCCGTCAGCCACGCTGGTCGCGGTCTGCAGGTCTATGCTTCCGCTGGAAGTTGCCGTCCCATCGTACTGAACGATGAGGATATGGCTGGTATTTACCGCCTGGATGCCAAAAACCTCGGTCCCGGCGGGGTTGCCTATGTTCGCATCGCCCGTGTTCAGGGTGAGTGTCCCCTGGCCGGTGGCATCTACCGACAGCGCTGATCCTGTGGCGCTGATCGAGTCGTGGGCCGTTATGCCAAATGCGTCGTTATAGTCTTGTTCGCCCCCGACGATGTTTTCATTCTGATCGATGGTCACCACCCCGGCAATGGCGTAATAGTTGTCCCCGCCGTTGATGGTTTCCTGCCCGCTCAGATAGAACACGTAGTTGGCCGTAGGCACCGCTGAGTTAGTCATGGCGAAGTTAGCGCCCGTGGTCGCTCCCGTAGCCGTCGCCGTTACGTTATACGCGCCGGTCGTCGAGTTTGCGGTGCATGTGACCGATGCGTTGCCGTTTGCGTCGGTGGTAGCCGAGGCGGCGGAGAGCGCACAGGATGCACCTGTGGATGGCGCTGCGAACGCCACCGCTACGCCGCTCGTCGGCGTTCCGCCTGTGGTCACATTCGCTACCAGCGGTTGAGCAAACGCAGCGCCGACGGTCGCGGTTTGCCCGGATCCGCTCGCCGCTGTGATCAATACGACGGGAGGTGTTTTCGAGCTCGAACTGCTGCAACTGGTCAGCAGGCCGAAAGCCAGACAAACTAGAGTTGCAAGGATGACGGCATAGATTTTGCGGTTCATAGCGACTCCCCTTTCTGAGCGGCGCGCTTGCGGGTCTGCGGCGACACGGAAATCCCGTGCTCGTTGCGCATCGTGTAGACCTTCCCGTTTACCTTCACGGTGCGGGCCACGAAAACCTCTTTGTCCCTGAGAGTTTTCATGACGCCGGTGACTTCAACTTGCTGACCGGGGGTAACAGAGAGTGCGCCTTTGCCCGCGAGACCCCATCGGCCCAGGCTGGCATCTACTTTGCCGGACGTCGTCTCGAGCATGAGGTGGGAACCCCACATCATTCCCCGAGCGGATTTGGTCATCACAGCGGACACCGTGCCACTGAGTGTCACTTCCTTGCTCATGTCGTAAGACAGGGGAGAATCAGCTGCGGGTTGGGCAACGAGTGGAATAGCCAAGATCGCGAACAGCAGCCCGGCCAGTAGCCCCGCGATCATCCGATTGGGTTTGGTGAAACAACTAGACCTCATGGATTCGCTCCTTCTCTGTAATAAAAGTTATGGGTCAAATTTCGTTCGTTGCAGGTTGGGCACGGTCTGTCGTGCCAGGAAAGAAAACCCGGAACTCTAAGTCGAACCAAGACCACGGGTTGGCGGATTGCTCTCAGTCGGTTCAAACCTAACAGAGACGCGATTATGTCCTTGCCAGCGGCCATTGTCAACACTGAGATGCGGGCCGGGTGTCCTAGTTTCCAAACACCATCCGGCACGGAAGGTTGCGAACAATTAAGAACGCTGGGTGTGAGTTGGAATCTCACCCCCTTTCTGGCGCTTCCAGCGGGGTGGTTCTTCCGTTATAATCAGCCAGAGTTCTTCCTGCCAACCCCATCCGCGCCCTTAGCTCAGTTGGATAGAGCGTCTGGCTACGAACCAGAAGGTCGGGAGTTCGAATCTCTCAGGGCGCACCATCAATTCAAAATTCAGAGCGGGGAGTTACGATCCTGCGACTTCGATCAGGGTAGGGATCGCGGCCGGAGGCTCCCGCTGCGCTGACGCCCTCCTGAACACCTCAAGTTCGAATCTCTTAGGGCGCGCCATTGCCTCAATATTCAGAGTAGTGGCCTAGTTTGTTTTTTTTCACCACTGAGTCACGGAGAAAACCTTGAATCTGTAAGAACCAGAATGGGAAGGGGTTTGCCAAGCAGTTGGGTTCTCTTTGTCTCTTTGTCTCTGTAGTGAAAAAAAGGATTAAGACCGTAAACTCATGGTCATTTTGTTAGCTTTCTATGTTCAGTCCGCATACCGCCGCGCCTCTATTTCTGATAGTCTCAGTGCATCCCTGTTGTGTCTGTCAAGCGACCGGAAAGTCTTCCCGGAGATCGAGCTAGCGCGCCATGCCTAAGGCAACCCAGCAGCAGGACGTGTCCGTATTGTCGTCTTCCAAGCACGGATTGGTCTACCTCACCGCCAACGACTGGATGCTGATCGCCGACAAAGCGACGCGGCTGAAGTTCAAGACGGGCGCCCACATTATTCAGCAAGGAAAACGCACGCATGGGGTGTACGTGCTGGTGACCGGGAGGGCGACGGTACAACTTCCCGAGCATGAGATTCTGCCTGCGCTTGGTCCCGGCGAAGTCTGCGGTGAGATTTCATTCCTCGACGAACAGCCCGCCACGGTGGATGTGCTCGCGACGGAGCCAGTGGAGGCCTATTATCTGGATCGCCCCACGCTGCAGACGCTGTTTGAGCTGTTTCCCCACATGGGTTCGCGCTTCTATCATTCCCTGGCCTGCAGCATGTCGCACCGCTTGCGGGAACTGATTGGCCCGCCGCCCTTGCCGAAAAAACCCTAGCTGGCCAGTCCAGTTGGCAGCCAGCCTATGCTAGCCTAGGGGTTCTTGTGTTTGGCGGGTGCCTGGAAAACGCTGGGGCGGGCACGCCCAACCCCTCATGGTTGATTCCGGCAATCTACGACTGGCGTTGCTGTCGGCCGCGGTTCTCGGCTTCCGGCACGGCCTCGACTACGACCATATTGCGGCCATCACCGACATCACCAGCGTGCAGGCCAAAGCCCGCGACGCCATGCGTTACGGCCTGTTTTACGTTACTGGCCATGCCACTACGGTAGCCGTGCTGGGCTCTGCGGCTGTGGCTTTTCGCGTCTCTTTGCCTGCGGCCAGTGACCGCTGGGCGGAGCGTCTGGTGGGAATTACGTTGCTCACGCTGGGAATCTATGTGCTGGGCACGTTCCTGCGCGAGTCCCCGCACAGCCATGCCCGGCCCCGCACCCGGATCACGCTTCTAATCAACGGAATGCTATGGGTTTACTGGCGGCTGAGCCGGGTCTTTGGCGGGACCCGAGTGGAAGCTCCACAGGTGTTCAAGGATGGATATGGAAGCACCTCGTCCTTCGTGGTGGGGATAATTCACGGCCTGGGGGCGGAAACCCCGACCCAACTGCTGCTGTTCCTGTTGGCAGCGAATCTGGGAGGAACCGCGGCCGGTTTGCTCGGATTGGCCATGTTCATCGCCGGCTTGCTGGTCATGAACACGCTGATGTGCGCCTCGGCCGCTGGACTGTTCTCTTCCACCCTGGCACGGCCAGGCGCCTTGCGGGCACTGACTTTAGTGACTTCGGCCTACAGCATCATCGTAGGGACGGTGTTTCTGTTCGGAGTCGCGGACAAGCTTCCCTCCCTGACAGGATAACGGGATGGGACAGGATAGAGGACTTACCGTGGCGGGCTGCGTTTGAGCAGTCTGCCGAAACTAAGAAGCGTCCCGGACTCATTTGAGTCCTGGGACGCCCGAACAGCCTCCCCCGAAACTGCTCATCACCTAAGTTACAGGCAGACCTGCGTTTTGAGAATGCCACTTCTGTGCTACCCGGCTTCCCACCTGCCCACCCCGTTACTGCCGTAATCTGGCTGAGGTGATTACCGTTGACCCGGTCAGCCCGGCCTCCTTAAATTGCCAGAAGGGGGTCCTATGAAGGATATCCATGAGGTCCTGCGGCAGAAGCAGGCAAAGTACGCCCAACTGGGCAAACAGATCGAAGCGCTGCAACAGGCAGCGGAAAAGTTGCGGGAAGTAGCCCCGTTGCTCGCAGAGAACGACGACGAGGACAACGCTGTGCTGGCAGAAGTGGATGACGCCACCGTTCAGGGCGATGCCATGGCGGCAAAGGCGGGCGCCAATGCCGGTGGCGCGGCAGCATCCAAGCCGGCTCGTCCGGCAGCTCCTCGCTGGCCATAATCTCACGGGCTTAGTCCACTCGATTTCCGTATGACGATACAAGCTCTACTGGTTTCGACCGATGATTCCGCGGCGGATGTTCTAGGCCGGGTGCTGCCCACGTTCGGCATCGCCATGGATCGCTCCAGCGATCCCGAAACCACTATCAGCCGGATTCAACAGCAGAAGTTCGACGCGCTGATCGTCGACTTTGACGACGCCAAGCTGGCCGAGGCCGTCCTGCAACAGGCGCAGCAGATTGGCTCCGGCTGCCTGAGCGTTGCCTTGGTCGCGGACCCCAGTAAAGTGCGGGACATCCTCAGCGGCGGGGCTCATTTCGTTCTCTATAAGCCAGTTTCCGAAGAGGCTGCCCAAGCCGGCTTGCGCGCCGCCGCGGCGTTGTTGAGCCGGGAGCGCCGCCGGGCATTCCGCGTGCCGGTACAGGCGCCGGTTGAGATCTCACTGCCGGACGAGCGGAAGGCGGATGGAATTCTGCTCGACCTGAGCGAAGCCGGCATGGATGTGCTTACCCCGGAAGCCCAGACTCCAGCAGCGTTGATCGGATTTCAGTTTCAACTGCCCGATGGCGGCCTGAAGGTCGAGGGGCACGGACAAGTGGTCTGGGCCGATCCCAACGGACAAACCGGGGTTCATTTCCTCGATCTGCCGGAAACGGTGGTCGGGGAACTGAAGACTTGGCTGAAGGCTGCGGCCACCAGCGCAGGCACGGCCCCCGATGACAGCGTGCCGCACTGCAAGCTGACCGACCTGAGTCTAGGCGGTTGCTATGTGGAAACCGATGCTCCGTTCCCGGAACGGGCTCTCGTAGATCTTTGCCTGAAGACCGATGCACTTGAGGTCCACACCGAGGGCATGGTGCGAGTGAATCATCCCGGGCACGGCATGGGAGTGGAGTTCCCTTCCCGCACCGCCGAGCAGCGCGCCCAGGTAGGCAACCTGATCGGCGTCCTGCGCAGCAGTCAGACTGTGCCGGAATTGACGATTTCCCCGCGCGCTCTGGTCGCCGACCTTACCCAATTCGAACCTGCGGCCCCGCCAGCCGAGAGTTCCGCGACGGAGCCCGAAGAATTGGAAGATCCGCTGCTGGAACTCCTCCGTCGCGGCGCATCCTTGCAGCAGGACGACTTCCTGGCGGAACTCCGCCACCAGCGCACTCCCGAAGACGTCGCCTCCGTTTAGTAACTACCCCCAGCAAATACTGAAGGCTCTATCGTGGGCCGCAAAACCCGCGCGCCTGGCCGCGATGTTGCCGCCAAGAAAGCCTCCCGTGGCAGGTGATTGGCAGAGAGCTTGTCAGGAAGAGTTGCAGGCTGGCGGTGCGGCTATGCGAGGGCGATGATGGGAAGCGAGAGGCTTTTGCGGCGGAACATTTCTGCGAGGAATCGAAGAACCCGGGCCCCGTCTCTGGCGCGGGTCCCTCAACTCTTCTTGGTCGTTTCCACCCCAATTGCGACTACAGTAGCCGAACTCGATTGCGTGGTGATTTCAGCAATATTAAATGAGAGTTAAATGTAAACTGAGAGCGTTTGGCTCCGGGCTGGATAGATCTGGATTCTGAAGGAGCACTACGTCTGGCAAAGATGGAAAGAACCGGGGAAAGAGGCACTGGGGAAAGAAACGAAGACGCGCCTCGCGTGAGGCCGGCGACAGAGCCTGCAACCGGCCTCTCGTCGCTGTTCTGGGCGCCGCTTGTGACCATTGCCGCGGCTGCCATCGCGGTGGAAGTCCCATTCCTTTTCAAAGGCATGCCCTCGGGGCACGATGTCGAATTCCATCTCTATTCGTGGCTCGAAGTTCTCTCCCAATGGAAGCACGGTGTCTTTTTTCCGCGCTGGGCATCGTGGGCGGCCTTTGGCTACGGTGAGCCACGATTCCTGTTCTATCCCCCCGCGTCATGGACGCTCGGCGCCCTGATCAGTGCAGTCTTTCCCTGGCCCGCGGCGTCTGCCGTTTACATCTGGAGCGCGCTGGTGCTGGCGGGCGCGTCCATGTTCCTGCTGGTCCGCCGGTGGTTCAATCGCCGTGATGCGATTTTCGCGGCTGCGCTGTATGCCGTGAACCCGTATCACCTGGTGATTGTCTATTGGCGCAGCGCGTTCGCCGAGTTGTTGGCCAGTTGCCTGGTGCCTTTGCTGCTGCTGCTTGTGCTGAAAGCGGCCGAGGAAAGCTGGCGCGCCGTCGTTCCCTTGTCTCTGCTGCTGGCGGCAGCCTGGGTGACGAATGCTCCGGCTGCGGTCATGATTCACTACTCGCTGGCGCTGCTCATTCTGTTCTTCGCCTGGCAGCGCCGTTCCCCGCGGATTCTGCTCGTGGGAGCGAGTGCTGTGGCATTGGGCGCGTGCCTCTCAGCCTTTTATTTGCTTCCTGCAGTTTACGAGCAGGAATTCGTCAACATCGCTGAGGCGGTGTCAGCCGGGTCGCGCCCGCAGGATAATTTTCTTTTCATCCACACCACCGACCCCGATCACGATGCCTTCAACCGCATCATCTCCTGGATCGCGGTGCTGGAGATGGTCGTGACCCTTGCGGCGGCGTGGGCGGCCAAATCCTGGCGGGGGAAGAATCGTACGCTGTGGAGTGTCTTGCTCGGCTGGGCCGTCGCGTCCAGCATCGTAATGTTCCCCGTGACGGCGCTCGCGTGGAGGTTCCTGCCCAAGCTGCAGTTCATGCAGTTCCCCTGGCGCTGGCTGTTGTGCCTGAGCCTGATGTTCTCGATTTTTTTGACTGTGGGTGTGCGGCGCTGGTGGGTGCGGGCGGCGATCTGTGTGGTCACACTCGCCGTCATCGTCGTGGCCTGGAACCGCATCCAGCCGCCGTGGTGGGACAACGCCGCCGATCTGCGCGAGATGCAGGACAACATGTCGGACGGCATCGGTTATGAAGGAGTTGACGAATACACTCCGGTCGGAGCTGATCCTACGGCCATCGACAAGGACGCGCGTACGGTCACGATTTACGGACCGGCGCGCGGCGCGATTCACATCTTGCGCTGGGCGCCAGAGTCGAGGATGTTTACGGCGGAGGTGTCGGCGCCGGATCAGTTGGCCCTGCGCCTGTTCCGCTACCCGGCTTGGCAGGCTGAGGTCAACGGCCGCGTGGTGGAAACGGCTGCGCGTCCGGACACAGGCCAGATGTTGGTTCCAGTCCAGGCCGGCATGAATCGCGTGCAGATCACATTCGTGCGCACATGGGACCGGACTGCGGGTGGTTGGATTTCCGTTGTCACGGGCCTGTCCCTGATTCTGTGGAGTCTGCGAATGCGGCGGCGGGCCTGAATCATTGAGTCGTGCTTCAATGGTTCAATGACTGAATCATTTAATGACTCGATGACCGGACGAATCCTCATCGCCACCTCGAATCCCGGCAAGCTGCGAGACTTCGCCGGAGCTGCTGCGCCGCACCAAATCGAAATCGCCGGCATCCCGAACTTCGCTTCCCTTCCCTCCGTGGTCGAGGACGGACCTACCTTCGAAGCCAACGCGCGCAAGAAAGCGGAGGAATATAGCGGCCACGTCCCGGGAGAAATCGTCGTCGCCGATGACTCAGGGCTCGAAGTGGATGCGCTGCACGGAGCGCCGGGCGTGCACTCGGCGCGCTACGCCGCTCCCGACCTGCATCAGAAAGAACCACACGAGGCCGGCACGAACACGGATGACGAAGCCAACAACGCTCGCGTCTTGCGGGAATTGAAAAATGTTCCGGCCAAGAACCGCACTGCAAAGTTCATCTGCGTGCTGGCCGCGGCGCGCGACGGAAAGACCCTCGCGACATTTCGGGGCACGGCCGAGGGAATCATCCTCGACTCTCCCCGCGGCACGAACGGCTTCGGATACGATCCGCTGTTCTATTTTCCGCAGATTCAGAAAACATTCGCCGAACTTACCGCAGAAGAAAAAGCACGCTACAGCCACCGCGGCGCGGCGTTCCGGCAGTTTCTGGATTGGTGCGACCGGTGCGAGCGTCCCGACAATTATCCGCCCGGGGCTTGTGACCACTGATCGCTGGCCCCTGCCCACTGGTAGTGGCTGAATTTGGCTTGCGCTAGAGTATGGGGTGGAGAGAGAATTGCCTGGATAGCGGGAGGCACTCATGCTTGGGGGACTATTCTCACCTATACACTTGATCGTTATCGTGTTCCTACTCGTTGGTGTGTTTCTCGTGTTTCGAGTGCTTTGGCGTCTTGGTTCAAAGCTAAAATAGAAAAGCCCGGATGCCAGTCCGGGCCATGTTGGGGTTGATTGGTTTTACTGCGTGTGGAAAAAAGTCGGCGCAAATTCAGCCACCACCCTGCCCACTGCCTTCCTTGACTTCACTTCTCTCGGCGCAAGATAATAAAAATTCTTTGCTTCATGTCAATTCATAAGGAGCGTTTCGTGGCCTCAGCCGCCGGTTCGTCTGCTCCCCAGATAAGAGAAGGCGTGGCTCCTCTGCGGGCTGGCGAAGGGTATTCCTTCCTGTTGCGCCGCCTGCACTCGCTCACCGGCATCGTTCCCATCGGACTGTTTCTTCTCGAGCACTTCATTTCGAATGCCGAAGCCTTCAAGGGTGCGGAAGCGTACGGCAAGCAAGTGGCGTTTCTCAACAGTCTGCCGTTCGTGGTCGGCCTGGAGTTGTTCGGCATCTGGATCCCGATTCTCTACCACGGCTTGTACGGCATCTGGATCTGGTATCGCGGCGATACCAACGTGGCCTCTTACCCATGGACTGGCAACTGGCTTTACACCGCGCAGCGCTGGACCGGCATCATCGCCCTGGCCTACATGGCGCAGCACACTTACCATCTGCGTTTCACCGGAGTGCACCTGCCCACGCATCCCATGCTGGCCTTCGCCAAAGTGCAAAACGAATTTCAAAATCCATGGATGGTCGCCTTCTACGCCGTCGGCATCATCGCAGCCTCTTGGCATTTCTGTTACGGAATGTGGCTGTTCGCCGCGAAGTGGGGCATCACCACAGGCGAGAGAGCTCGGCGCTGGTTTGGCTACGTTTGCCTGGTGCTGGCGCTGGGACTGATTTCGATCGGCGCGGCCAGCATGTATGGATTCTTGAGCCATCCGGTGGAACCGCTGAATCCGAGCGCGCCGGAGACGATCGTGATGATGAAGTAACTTTATTTCCTATTGTCGATTTCCGATCGGTTTGTTGCGAGCGGAATCGAAAATCGGCAATCGACAATCGCAAATTACAGAATCAGAAGTCGATTTAGAATCGGACTCATCTAACATGGCAGCTCCCAAAATTATCGTGGTCGGCGGCGGGTTGGCTGGACTTTCCGCTGTGATCAAGATTGCAGAGATGGGCGGCAGCGTTGATCTTTTCTCCATCGTCCCGGTGAAACGCTCGCACTCGGTCTGCGCGCAGGGCGGCATCAATGCGGCCAAGAATCTCAAGGGCGAAGGTGATTCGACCTGGAAGCACTTTGACGACACCGTGTATGGCGGCGATTTCCTCGGCAACCAGCCTCCGATCAAAGACATGTGCGAGGCTGCGCCCGGAATTATTGACCTGCTCGATCGTATGGGCGTTCCGTTTAACCGCACGCCGGAAGGCCTGCTCGATTTCCGTCGCTTTGGCGGAACTTTGTACAACCGCACTGCGTTTGCCGGGGCAACGACAGGTCAGCAATTGCTGTACGCTCTCGACGAACAAGTCCGACGCTATGAGTCCGAGGGAAAGGTAAAGAAGTACGAGCACTGGGAGTTCCTCTCGGCCGTGCTCGACGGAAACCGCGTCTGCCGCGGCATCTGCGCCATGGACTTGCGGTCGATGGAAGTGCGCACTTTTCCTGCCGACGCCATCATCATCTGCACCGGCGGCATCGGGGCGATCTTCGGAAAGTCGACCAACTCGGTTGTCTGCACCGGGTCGGCGCAGTCGGCCCTCTATCAGCAAGGATGCCGTTACGCCAACGGCGAGTTCATTCAAGTGCATCCCACCTGCATCCCCGGCGAAGATAAATTACGGCTGATGTCGGAATCCGCCCGCGGCGAAGGCGGACGCGTGTGGGTGCCGAAGACTCCCGGCGACAAACGCGATCCGAAGTCGATTCCGCAAAACGAGCGCTGGTATTTCCTCGAAGAGTGGTATCCGAAGTATGGCAACCTCGTGCCGCGCGACGTGGCCACCCGCGCCATCTTCAAAGTGGTCTACGAGTACAACCTCGGCATCGATGGCAAGCCGATGGTTTATCTCGACCTGACCCACATTGACCGTAAGATTCTCGATAAGAAGCTGGAAGGCATTCTCGAAATCTACGAGAAGTTTGTGGGCGACGATCCGCGCGACACGCCCATGAAGATTTTTCCCGGCATGCACTACACCATGGGCGGGTTGTGGATTGACTACAAGCAGGCCACGAGCATCCCGGGCATTTATTCGGCGGGCGAGTGCGAGTATCAGTATCACGGCGCCAACCGCCTGGGCGCGAACTCGCTGGTGTCGTGCATTCATGGCGGATTTGTGGCTGGCCCGGCGGCCGTGCAATATGCGAAGAGCCTGCAGGCCGCGCCCGCGAACGGCCACTTTGACGCCGAGCGCAAGCGCCAGGAAGAAATCAACTCGAACCTGATGAAGGCCGACGGCTCGGAGAATCCGGTAAAGCTGTGGCGCGAACTGGGCGAGTTGATGACGAAGGATTGCACCGTCATCCGCTACAACAAGACCCTGCAGCAGACCGACGCCAAGCTTGTCGAGATGCTGGAGCGCTATCGCAAGATCAACCTCAGCGATCGCACCCAGTGGGCGAACACAACCGTGGTTTTCGCGCGGCAGCTTTATAACATGCTGCAACTGGCGCGCGTGATCGCGCAGGGCGCGCGGATGCGGGACGAGTCGCGAGGAGCGCATTACAAGCCAGACTTCCCCGACCGCGACGACAAGAACTGGATGAAGACCACGAAGGCGTACTTCGCACCCGACGCGGACGAGCCGAAGTTCGAATTCGAGCCGGTGGATGCGTCGCTGATTCCACCGCGTCCGAGGAAGTACTGATGAATGGAAGTGAGAAGGTTGCCTTTGGAGGTGAATGTGTTTGATTCGATGGAAGCTGCTCCCCGGAAGTGGAAGTACCCCGCGACGGGGATTGTTATCTCCCTCATCGGGATAGCAATCTACGCGCTCCGTTACATGGAACACAGGCCCTTGGATCACTGGTGGCTACCGGTAGCCATGTTGGGATTTTTGCTCGTGTTTTCGCTTTACCATCTCTACTGGGCATTTCAGCGCGGGGTTAAAGGCTGACTGGCGCATAATGCCTGCTGATTCCGACACGGGCGAGGAAGCACTGAAGAGGGGCGACGTTGCCGATGTCTGAGAATACCGCGCGCACACGAACATCGAAACTGAATCGATTGGAAATTGCTGTTAGCATCCTGAACTTTGCTGTGGCGATTCTCAATGCCATCCGCTTTTGGCATCGGCATGATTCACTTGACGCGGTGAATGCCGGTTTATTTCTAGTATTGGCAGCATTGTTTATGTCTCGGTCCAGGCGCATTGGAGAAAAGGCTAACTGCTAATGGCTGAAAAATCCGTCATCCTCAAGATCAAGCGCCAACTCACTCCCACCTCCAAGTCCCACTGGGAGGAGTTCTCGGTTCCCTGCCGGCCGAACATGAACGTGATTTCGGCGCTGATGGACATTGCCGCCGACCCCGTCACTCGCGACGGCAAGGCGACCACGCCGATCACCTACGATTCGAATTGCCTCGAAGAAGTCTGCGGATCGTGCGCCATGCTCATCAACGGGCGCGCCCGCATGGCCTGCTCGGCGCTGATTGACAATCTCGAGCAGCCGATTCGCCTCGAGCCGTTTTCGAAGTTCCCCATCGTCCGCGATCTGGCCACCGACCGCAGCGTAATTTTCGAGAATCTCAAGGCCGTTAAGGCGTGGGTTCCCATAGACGGCACTTACGATCTCGGCGCCGGCCCGCGCATGTCGGCTGAGGAGCAGGAAGCCGCCTACCCGATCTCGCGCTGCATTTCCTGCACCTGCTGCATGGAAGCTTGCCCGCAGTTCAACCAGGACACCGGCTTCGTGGGTGCCGCAACGATCGCCCAGGTGCGATTGTTCAACACCCATCCCACGGGCAAGGCCCTGAAGCGCGAGCGGCTGGCGGCGCTGATGGGCGATGGCGGCATCCAGGAATGCAGCTACGCCCAGAACTGCGTGGAGGTCTGCCCCAAGGATATTCCGCTGACCAAGTCCATTTCCGAGGTTGGCGGCCAAGTCATGAAGCAGGCCCTTGGTGACCTTTTGCGGCGCTGATTTTTGACAATACTGTGCATACAGGCGTAGGTTGGTTGGCCCGAGCGGCGGCCTGAATCCCGCCAAGTTGTAGGCGCCACAGCCCATAAGCAGGGCTTAAGGCGGGATCAGAAATGGCCCACAAAGTGCCGATATAACTCCTGCGCCTTGTGTCCGCGGAGCCCCGTAACCGGGCGGTAACCAACCCGGACACGTGGTTGTTTGGGTACGCAAGTAACGGTCCACCGCCTGTATCCGGTTGGGCCACTTGACAGCATGGCTTAGAATAACCGCACTCGCAGGAAGCGCCCGGCGAGAGCGTGCCGGCAGGAGTTTTTGCCTGCCTTAACACGGTAACCACTTCGTGAGACGTAGCGTTCGACTCCAATTCGTTGTGATACTCCTCCTGGCGGGGATGTCGGTGCCGGCCTCTGCCGTGAAGCACGTGACCATGCAGCACGCGCATCGCAGGCATTTCCGCTGGCTGCGCTGGAATCCGCTGTTCCGGCCGTCGCACGAATCGCTGCTGATCCAGAATGCAGAAATTGACCGCTTGGACCTGCCCCGCATTCAGGACGAAACCGAACTGGAAGCGCTGAAGGCTGACGGTTCGCTGGTCCCAATCATCCCGAGCGAGACTCTGCGCATTGAACCGTCGCTCGATCCCTCGCGGCGCTACTGCCGGCCCTGGACGCGCGACTTCGTCGACGACATCAGCCAGGCTTACTACAACCGCTTCCACCAGCAGATTCAGGTAAACTCGGCCGTGCGGACGGTGAAGGTGCAACGCAAGTTGCGCCGCCGCAACCGCAATGCGGCGCCTGCCGACGGCGACACCGCTTCGTCCCATCTGGCCGGCGTCACTGTGGACTTGCAGCGCCGGGGGATGACCAAGGAGCAGATCCGCTGGATGGAGCATTACCTCTTCTACATGAAGGCGCTTGGCCTGGTCGAACCGGAAGAAGAGCGACGGCATTGGTGCTTCCACATCATGGTCAGCGGCCACTATTCGCAGTGGCGCGAAACCCAGGATATCGTTCCCCTCGAACACCCCGACAGCGCACCCGACAGCGTCACGCCGGAAGCCCAGGTCGCGTTGGGCAGCGGTTCCCACTAATTCCTGCCCCTCACTCCTGTCGGCCCACCTTGCTGCACCTTCGCGGTTAACCTGGTAGTGTCCTAATTTATCTTTTTCACCACAGAGTCACAGAGGAAACCTCAAACTTGTACGGACGAGAATGGGAAGGGTTTACCAAGCAGTTGGGTTTCTCTGTGTCTCTGTGTCTCTGTGGTGAAGAAACTGAGTTTAGGACAGTACCGGTTTAAGCTCTGACCCTTTCTCCGCCGCCTGCGGAGCCTATACAATCGGAGGCTTGCCCGCTGTTCTTCCTGTGGGACAAAACCTTATGACCAACCGGCTCATTCTTCTCGTGCTGTTCTCTTCCCTCGCCGCGGCCCAAACTCCGGGCGCACCCTCGAACCCGTCCGGCGTCACCGTCAGCGCGCGAGCCCGTGCCATCCACGAATCCGCCATCGTGATTGACACGCACGCCGATACGCCGCAGCGCTTCCTGGACGAGAACTTCGACCTCGGCTCGACTGACCCCAACGACAGCGGCAACCTCAGTCTCGACAAGGCGCGACGGGGTAGTCTCGGTGGTGAGTTTTTTTCCATCTGGGTTGATCCCAAAACTCACCAGGGTCACTTCGCTGCTTACACGCTCGATCTGATCGACTCAGTCTACGAGCAGGCCGCGCGCCATCCCGACCGCATGATGATGGCCTTCTCTGCGGCTGACGTCGAACGGGCCCACCGCGAGCACAAACTGGCCGCGCTCATGGGCATCGAGGGCGGGCACTCCATTGAGAACGACATGCGCCTGCTACGCGATTACTACCGGCTGGGCGTGCGCTACATGACGCTCACCTGGTCCAACACTAACGAGTGGGCCGATTCTTCCGGCGATATGGACGATCCCAAGGTGCAGCATCACGACGGTCTCACCGGTTTCGGCAAGCAGGTGGTCGTGGAGATGAATCGCCTGGGTATGATGGTGGACATCTCGCACGTCGCTGACAAAACGTTTTGGGACGCGATCGCGATCACCAAGGCCCCGGTCATCGCCTCGCACTCGTCGGCTCGCGCCCTGGTCGATGCCCCGCGCAACATGACCGACGACATGCTGCGCGCCGTGGCCAAAAATGGCGGCGTCGTGCAGGTTAACTTTTTCAGTGGGTTTGACGACGAGAATTATCGCAAGGCGGAAGCGGCGCAGGCGAAGGATCTGGACGCTGCCATACAGCAGTATGCTGAGCAGATGAAAGCCGAGGGCAAGACTGAAACCGCCGCCGATCGCGACCGGATCGAGCGCGAGTGGTTGGCGAAGATTCCCCGGCCGCCGCTCAGCTCGCTCATTGATCACATTGACCATATCGCGAAGGTGGCCGGCGTGGATCATGTGGGACTCGGCTCCGACTTCGACGGCGTCAGCGGCCAAACACCACAGGGGATGGACTCGGCTGCCGACCTGCCGAAAATCACGCAAGCGCTGCTCGACCGCGGCTACAGCGCCGATGACATTCGCAAGATTCTTGGAGGGAACACGCTGCGGGTGTTGCGCGAAGTCGAGCGCGTAAGCCGGGAACTGCAAGCCCAGGCGGCGGCAAAATAACGACAACTATGTGGGGACAGCCGCCCTCGGCGGTCCAGTCGAGCGAAGCTCGCCAGCTCGGAGGGGGACGGCAAACCGGGAAGAGCCGAAGAGACTGATCCACAGGAAACCACTCCCGCGCCTGTCGTACAATCGAACGTTGCCCTCAACTGGCGGCACGATCTTCAATTTCGAGGAGCACCTATGCGCAAGCTGGTCTTCATTCTGATTACGATGATTCTGATTACGATGGCGGCATCCGCAGGCTGGGCCCAGTCGAATACCCAAGCCGCACCCGCGGCCAAACCCAGCACCGCCCCGAAGCCGCCGGTTCACGCGGTCTCAACCAGACCCGTCGCGGTCATCGAAACCACCGCGGGCAAGATGACTTGCACGCTGTTTCCGGATAAGACGCCCCTCGGCGTCCAGAACTTCATCGGTCTCGCCACCGGCACGAAGGATTGGAAGAACCCCGTGGGCGCTACCAAACACGGCGTGCCGCTCTATGACGGCACTATCTTCCACCGCGTGATCTCCGGCTTCATGATTCAGGGCGGCGACCCCGCGGGCACCGGCTCGGGCCCTGATCCCGTTCCGCCGTTCAAGAACGAGGTGTCTTCCGACTTGCTCTTTGACCGCCCGGGCCGTCTCGCCTACGCCAACGCTGGCCCCAACACCAACAGTTCTCAGTTTTTCATCACCGAGGTGGCGACGCCGCATCTCAACGGCGGCTACACCCTCTTCGGGCAGTGTGATGACGCAACCGTAGCGCTGGTGAAGACGATCGCCCGCATGGCGACCGATCCCCGCAACGACCGGCCGTTTCGCCCGGTGAAGATTACGCATATCGCGATCATCCGCAGCGCGGCGGCTACGGCCAAACCGGCGGCAGGAACCACAGCCGCGAAGCCGGCGGCGACTGCTCCGAAGGCAGCGAATCCGAACTAAGCCAAGATCACCCAGGCTGGACAGCCGAGGGAACTGTCGCCACAGGAACCGCGAGATCTTCGCGAACGACTAACGACGAACGACCAACGATTGAAAGGACACTCATGACCCGCCAACCCGGACTCTACGCCACCTTTGAAACCAGTGAAGGAACCATAGTCTGCCGCCTGTTCGAAAAAGACGCGCCCAAGACCGTCGCCAACTTCGTCGAACTCGCCGAGGGAAAGCGCGAATGGACTCATCCCTCGACGCACAAGAAATCCAAAGACCGCCTCTATGACGGGACGATTTTTCATCGCGTCATCCCCGACTTCATGATTCAGGGCGGAGATCCGCAGGGCACCGGCATGGGCGGCCCGGGCTACCAGTTCGAAGACGAGACCAAAGGCTCGCCGCACAAGTTCGACAAGCCGGGTAAACTCGCCATGGCCAACGCCGGGCCGAACACCAACGGCTCGCAGTTCTTCATCACGGTGGCCGCGACCACGTGGCTGACCGGCAAGCACACGATTTTCGGCGAGGTGATCGAAGGACAGGACGTGGTCAACAAGATCACCGCCCTCCCGCGCGGGCGAAATGATCGACCGAACAAGGATGTGGTGGTGAAGAAGGTGGGAATCGAGAAGGTGTAGCAAGAAGATGGGGAATGGTGTAATATGCGCGTCCAAAAGGAGTGAAAACCATGGACGAGCTAGAACTGTGGAAGAAAACCGTCTTTGAGCAGCGCTGGCTTCACGCTCGACATGTGGAGACAGTGCGATCGGCGCTGCTAGGTGTATACGCTGCCATTGTGTCAGGCTGTCTGACAACCTTGAAGGATGGGTTTTACAAGAAAGCTGCATTACCGCTGTATATTTTCCTGATGGTCCTGACTGCGATTTGGTGTCTTCTATGCATCAAGCTCGGAGAAATCTTCAAGGCTCATACTCAGGCGGCGGATGATTTGTTGCCGGCTGGAATCCCAAAGATGCTGTCCGTATTTCAAGGACGCAGGTTTCAAAAGATCTCTATTAGGCGGCTATTACCAGTTTTTTTTGGCCTCTGTTTCGTCGCATTGTTGGTGCTTTCGATCAGGATCTGGTTGCACAACTAGAACCCTTTTCGCCTCCCCGTCTAATTACGCCTGTCAACTGATGTACGCTAACAGCGATGACGGCAAGCCCGGCTTTGACTTCGCCGCTTGACCTTTTCTCCAGTGACGCTCTCAAACTGCTGCTGTTGGTAGTCATCGGTGGCGGGCTGATGGCGCTGGGGCGATGGAGCTCCCGCCTGGGGGCGAATCCCAGGCCAGACTCCCCGGCCGATGCGCCCAGCCCCGACGCCAGCGAACTTCAGCCGGACCGCGAGCTGCGAGTCTGGCCGCCGGGGGCGGAGAAAATCGCCGCCTCGTTCCCCTTCGATCCCTTGCTGGGCAAGATTCAAATCAAGAAGTTCTTCTTCGAGAAAGTGGACGCCATTCCCGGTCCCGACGACCCGGATATCTTTGCCGACGAACTCCATGTGCAGCTCTACGATCCGGACACCGATCACGGCTGGTGGCAATCGTACTTTGTAGCCACGCCGCAGGGCCTAGCCCGGATTCTCCGCGAAAAGTCGTGGGGGTATTTGTACGGCCCTGAAATGCTCGTTTTTCCGCGCTACGATCTGGAAGAGATTCGGCGGGCCGTCGTGACCCGCATCATGGCCGACCATGAGTTCTTCAAGGACAAGAAAAAGCCCGAGGAAGAATCACTTTAAGGGCCCAGCCAAACAACGATATCGCGATGAACAAGGTGACGGTCGAGAAGGTGCGGGGCTAGTGCTTCGCAGCTTTGGCTGCACTTCCCTCTTCTGCTGTTTTCTCCATCTCCATGGCGATCTGTTTCACGAGACCATCCTTGTAAAGGTCGAAATGATTCTTGCCAGGCAGGAAAGTAAATGTGGCCTGAATGCCCAGTTCCTTCATGGTTGCCTCCAACAAGTGGGCCGGTTCGTCGAGGTGGAACGTGTCAGCCGTTCCCACCGTGAGATGGATTTTATTCTTAAGCAGCGGGCGCAACCGCTCGGCATTCTGCCGCAGCACCTCGGCGATATCGTATTTTTCCCAGGCCTTTTCCACTTCGGGGTTGACGGTGCCCGTCTGGACATCGAAGATCGGCTCTGGACGCCCGTCTTTACCACGCGGGCTGAATACCCATGCAAACGAATTAAACTGGCCTCCGTAATCGCCCAGAACCGTTTCCTGCCTCACATAATCCTCGACGGTCATGACCTCCTGGCCACCCATGCGGACCAGCGGCCAGGGTTTGCCCGCGGCATCGTGGTAGAGGTTCGCAGGCGGATCTGAACGCAGATTGGGCCCGGTAAAACTCCGGAAATCGGAAGGATCAGGCGCTGTGGGCCAGGCGCCGCCAAAAACTGTGGGATAGGCGACTTGCAGCCAAAGAGCAGCCCAGCCACCCGAGGAATGCCCAGTAAGCAATCGCCCGCTGGGTCTGCTCTGCATCCGGTATTTCTTTTCGAGATAAGGGATCAGTTCCGTGGTGAGAGCTTTGCCCCACGGGCCGTTATTCACGGAATCTGCGAACTCGTGGGTTCCGCCCGGGCAGGATTCATCGAGCAAAACGTAAATCATCGGGGGAAGATCGCCGCTCGCCATCGACTTGGCATAACGCGGTGCCGCATACTTTGCAATGGCGCGAAGATCGGCGCCGAAGCCGTGCGTCCAATAAACCGTCGGATAGCGTTTGGTCGAAATCTGGTAATTCGGCGGCAACACAATCACGCCGCGCATGTGAATGGGGCGTCCCCAAAAAGCCGTCAATGCCGGACTGACAAAGTCGAGCATTTCGTTGGGAGGATCGACCTGGAAGGGCGTTTCCCCCGCGCGCTCGGTCAAAGTCAGCTCAACGACTCCCGCATGCGCCGGATCCAGTTGCTTCAATGCCACGACGCTGCTGCGCGGAGCTCCGGTCATGTCCTGGTTGTAGGCGTAGTGATGGCTCACGTCGAGCAGAGCCATGGCCTGGTAGTTGCCAGCTGGAGCTTGTCCCAGAGGCGCAGGATAGGAGACCTCATTCCCATAAACGTCAACACTGGCTCCGGGTGCGAGGCCGGTCACCTCGCGAGCCGTGATCCATACCGAGTGCGCATCAGCGCCGAAGCCGGGATGCAATTCCTTTTCCGGCTTGTCGGATGACGACAGGAAAATCAGCAGACGGCCCGACTGAGCAACATTGCCCAGTTCTGGAGCGAGCTTCACCCGGAAATGAATCGGGTCCGCTGTCTGGGCGCAGACGATGCAACAGAGAGCAAGCAGCGAGAGACCCAGTGCGGTAACGATGCGGGAAGACCGTGCCCACGCTTTTGACATGCGCGGGATTGTATCAAACGGACTTTGAGCAAACGATATTCTGCATTGTCAAAACCCTTTTGCTGGCAGCCCGGATTATCCTCAGACCCCGATCACCCCGCACAGTTCCTTCACCGCCGCGGCGCTCTTGTCGAGGGCGGCCTTTTCCTCCGGCGTCAGCTTGATTTCGATGATCTGCTCGATTCCCTTCGCGCCCAGCTTTACCGGCACGCCGACGAACAAGCCGCTGATCCCGTACTCGCCCTGCAGATACGCCGCGCACGGCACAATCTTCTTCTTGTCTTTCAGGATTGCCTCGACCATCTCCGTGGCCGCCGCCGAAGGCGCGTAGTACGCCGAACCGGTTTTCAGATACTTCACAATTTCCGCCCCGCCGTCGCGCGTGCGCTTCACGATAGCGTCGAGCTTCGCTGGTTCGATCAGTTCGGTGATGGGAATCCCCGCCACCGTCGAATAGCGCGGCAGCGGAACCATGGTGTCGCCGTGGCCGCCGAGCACGAACGCCGTTACGTTCTCCACGCTGACCTTCAGCTCGTCGGCAATGAAAGCACGGAAGCGCGCCGAATCGAGAATTCCCGCCATGCCAATCACGCGTTCGCGCGGGAATCCGCTCAGCTTGTAGGCGGTCTGCGCCATCGCATCCAGCGGATTCGACACGATGATCAGGATGCAGTTCGGCGAATACTTCACCACCTCGCCCACCACCGATTTCATGATGTTGTAATTGGTGTTGAGCAAGTCGTCGCGGCTCATGCCCGGCTTGCGCGGAATCCCGGCGGTGATGACTACAATGTCGGAATTCGCCGTGTCTTTGTAGTCGTTCGTGCCGCTGACATAAGAATCCCGCTTTTCGATGGGCATGGCCTGCAGCAGATCCAGTCCTTTGCCCTGCGGCACGCCTTCAATAATGTCGATGAGCACTACGTCGGCCAGTTCTTTCGAAGCGATCCAGTGGGCTGCGGTTGCCCCCACGTTTCCCGAACCTACGATCGTTACCTTGGGCATAGTTATGAATCCTCTCTTTGGGCCGCGGATTTTCACGGATTGTCACGGATAAGGCTTTAGAAAGAATACGAAAAGAGTTCGATCCGTGTTGATCCGTGCAAATCCGTGGCGAATGTTTTAAACAGGGCTTAGCACTCCCGCTTCCATGTTCTCGATGATGTATCCCGCGAACTCGCTCGTTTTAACTTTGGTGGCGCCTTCCATCAGCCGCTCGAAGTCATAGGTGACCTTTTTCTGTTCGATCGTGCGCTCCATGCTCCGCTCGATCAAGTCGGCAGCTTCGTTCCAGCCCAGGTGGCGAAACATCATGACGCCTGACAGAATCAGCGAGCCGGGATTGATCACGTCCTTGTCCGCATATTTTGGCGCCGTGCCATGCGTCGCTTCGAAAAAGGCGTACCCATCTCCGATGTTCGCGCCGGGAGCGATTCCGAGCCCGCCCACCTGCGCCGCGCAGGCGTCGGAAATGTAGTCGCCGTTCAAATTCGGGGTGGCCAGCACGGAATATTCGTCGGCGCGTGTCACCACCTGCTGGAAGATCGAGTCCGCAATGCGGTCATTAATCATGAGCTTCTTCTTCCACGCGCCGTTACCATGGGTCGCGTAGAGCGCGTCGAGCACTCCCTTCACTTCTTTCTCGACCGCCTCCCGGAAGGCCGGCGGAGCGAACTCCATCCCCGGTTCGACCAGTTCCGCGTTTTGGGCGGCCGTTAGACTCGGATTCTTGTCCTTATTGTCCAGAATCCAGCTTTCGCGCTCGGTCACGACCTTGTCGCGAAACTCTTCCGTGGCCAGTTCGTAGCCCCACTTGCGGAACGCTCCTTCAGTGAATTTCTGAATGTTGCCTTTGTGCACCAGCGTGACCGTCTTGCGGCCAGACTCGAGCGCATACTGGATCGCCTTGCGCACCAGGCGCTTGGTTCCGGTCACCGACATCGGCTTGATGCCGATGCCCGAGTCCAGCCGAACCTGCTTCTTGCCGCCCTTGAGCATGTCTTTATTGAGGAACTCGATCAGCCGCGCGCACTCTGGAGTTCCCTGCTCCCACTCCACCCCGGCGTAGACGTCTTCGGTGTTTTCGCGGAAGATCACCACGTCCATGCGCTCCGGGTGTTTCACCGGCGAGGGCACGCCCTTGTAATACTTCACCGGACGCACGCAGCAATACAGATCAAGGATCTGCCGCAGGGTCACGTTGAGCGAACGGATGCCGCCGCCGACGGGCGTAGTCAGCGGCCCTTTGATGGCCACGCGGAATTCGCGCACCGCGTCCACTGTGTCGTCAGGCAGCCAGGTGTCGAACTTCGCCTTCGCCTTTTCGCCGGCAAAAACTTCGTACCACGCCACGCGCCGCTTGCCCTTATAGGCTTTCTCGACCGCCGCATTAAACACCCGCAGGGAGGCCTTCCAAATGTCGCGCCCGGTCCCGTCGCCCTCAATAAAGGGAATGATCGGATTATCCGGGACCTCATACTTGCCGCCGGCATAATCTATTCTCTTCCCGTTCGCCGGTACCGCTACGCCGTTATAAGTGCTCATGACGCACGCCTCCTCTATGACAGTCTCACCTACGATTCAGGAAAACTACCAGTTATGTGGAATTCATGCAAACAACCTTCAGATTATTGTGTGAGGGCGTGTCATAATGCCTTTTCTAAAGGCTGTCGCGCAGCTTCGGGAGAGCCCTCATGACCTGCCGCACACATCCACTGGCCGCGTGCCTGCTGTTCTGCGTTGCCCTTTCGACCGCCGCGTTCGCCGACGGCGATCATGACCGCACCCAGGTCGGACACAACATCACTGTCGGCCCCGACGAGAAACTCAGCGAGGCAACCTGCTTTGGCTGCAGCGTCCGCGTTCGAGGACAGGTATCGGGCGACGTCACCACGTTCGGCGGCAGCATCATCATTGAGGGTCAGGGGCAGGTCGGCGGCGACGCCACCACCTTTGGCGGCGACATTCGTCTCGACAAGGAAGTGAAGGTAAGTGGCGACGTAACGGTATTCGGCGGCCGGGTTCGGCGCGATCCCGCGGCCACGATAGGCGGCGACGTCACCAACATGGGCGGACCGGGCTGGATTGTTCTGATCTTCGTGATCCCGTTGCTCTTCATCGGCCTGTTTGTGGCGCTGATTGTCTGGCTTGTCCGGCTCCTGCTCCGTCCCGCGAAGCCTGCCACGGCTTGAGCCACAAGCGAGATTCCCTTTCTACCAGCGCCGCGTGCCGAACGTCTTGCGCACACCCACGGTCATGTAGCGGCCCCATGGTCCGTTATTCCCCAGGTCGGCCAGGCCCAGATTGGTGTCGCGCGCGCCCAAACGGTCGAACAAGAAGTGCTGGGTTATGCGAAACTCGAATCCTTTCTCGATGTAGATGCCCGCTCCCCAGGAATGCTCAATGCCGATCGCATCCGGCGACCAGGTGTAGAGGGTTTTGGGCACGTTCTTGCCAAAAAGAAATGTTGGTGCCCCAAAGACCATGAACCGCCGCAGCGGACCGCGGCCAAAAGGACGGACTTCCAGAATTCCCGACAGCATGTAGCGGGCGAACATGCTGCACGGCGCGTTGACTCCGCCATATTGGCCGGCATTCCCGGCGCAGAGGTTTGGATCCACCTCATTGTGTGGAGGCGCCAAGTCCAGTTGCGCCCACCCCCACAACATGTCGCGCGGAAAAAACATCCGCTCCCCGGCATTCGCCTCGTGCCAGCTGCCCTGTGGACCTCCCGCGCCTTCATCGCCTGCAGTCAGCGAAGACGAAGTCTGCGCCACCGCCACCGGGATCACTACCAGAATTGCCAGAATCCACGCCCACCGTTTCATTTCTCCTCCGAGGACTGTGTGATTGCGAGATGCCGGAAAGCAGATCCATTCCTATTCCCCGAAGGGATTTTGGGGCAGACTGCGGCCCGGTTGGACAGATTGGACAGAGCGGAACATTGTAACCCGTGGCCTAGCGCACGGCAGGTCCTGACCCAGGGTGGTGAGCGGGACCCAGTGAGATTCAGCGCCCATTTCTTCCAGAATCCATATTCCACATCCCGGTTTCTTCCATTGGTAGTACATTGACACTACCCAAAAGGCGTAAATCCCTGCCAAAACAAGGGTTCGCTGTTTGGCTCACCGATTGCAGTTAAGTTGCGTACCACAACAACCAGGAGCCTATGCCCCAGGAGATTTCAGTCTCGTACCAGGCAATCAAGAGCAAGGTTTACAGGTTAATTGACGCCCTGGTGGTCGGGGAGAAGAACGAGACGGAAGTGCAAGAATCCATTCGCCGCTGGTGGAGCCTGATCCATCCTGCCGATCGGCCTGTCGCTCAGAAGTACCTGCTCATGGTGCTGGGGCGCTCCACCTCGGCTCTGGACGCCGTGGAAGTCGCCCTGCTCTCGGTCGGCGGCTCAGAAGCGGCGGCAAACTCACATGTGACTGATTCCCACCTCGCCAACCGGCGCCTGCGTTTCGTCGAGCGCATGGTCAAGGAGTCGGGCATCCGGCCCGCTGTCTAGTTCCTCGGATCAGAGACATAGAGTTTACATTCCTGCGGTTGCATTTCACTGCTCCTGCCCGTATCTTCAATCACATCCCTGTGGGGTTAGCCGCGGCACCGCGGAAAATCGCACAAATCGCACCATAGGAGTCTGTAATGAGACCGACCACCAACAGGCTGGGTAAACTGGGACACTATCTTCTTTTCGGAGCGCTCGTGACTATGGCCACATCGCTGTTTGCAGCCTCAGGCATCTACAGCTTCACGCTCAACTCGATTGACGGCCAGCCCGCGCCGCTGGCCGACTATAAGGGCAAGGTCGTACTGATCGTCAATGTCGCCAGTCAGTGCGGCTACACGCCTCAGTACTCCGCGCTCGAAGCGATTTACGAAAAATACAAAGATCAGGGATTCGTCATCCTCGGCTTCCCGGCCAACAATTTCGGCGCGCAGGAGCCGGGCACCAACGAAGAGATCAAGACTTTCTGCTCGCGCAAGTACAGCGTGACCTTCCCCATGTACGCCAAGATTTCTGTGAAGGGAAACGACCAGGCGCCACTCTACGCCTACCTGACGAAAGAGACCGGGGCAGGCATCGCCGGCGACATCAAGTGGAACTTCACCAAGTTCCTGGTGGATCGCAACGGGAAGGTGGGGCAGCGATTTGAGCCGGCCGTTACCCCGGATTCGAAGGAAATGACGGGGGCGATTGAGGAGCGGTTGAAGTAGCCGCCAATGGCGGGCTGGCCCAGCTTTGCCCCCGTATGTGCCATCACGAAACTGGCTGCCCCAGCCTTCGCGGTTTTCGAAGGCTGGGCACTCGTGCCGATGGCGGCGTGAGATTCTAGTCATGAAGTTCAGCGGCGGGCCCGAGGATCAAAGGCTCAAGGTGCCAGCGGCATCGTGCCCACCCTGCGAACATCGCGCAGGGTGGGGCAACCTAAGTTTGGCTGGGCCAAGCCCTAACAATTTCACCTTTGAAAGGGACGAGACCGCCTGCAAAATGTGAACTGGCTGCCCCAGCCTTTGCGGTTTTCGAAGGCTGGGCACTCGTGCAGATGGCGGCGTGAGATTCTTGAGTCATGAAGTTCAGCGGCAGGCCCGAAGATCAAAGGCTCAGAGTGCCAGCGGCATCGTGCCCACCCTGCGAACATCGCGCAGGGTGGGGCAACCTAAGTTTAGCTGAGCCAAGCCCCCCCCTCATATGTCGTAGTACAGCGCGAACTCATACGGATGCGGGCGCAGCCGTATTGCGTCCACCTCCTTCGCGCGCTTGTAGTCCACATAGGTCCGCAATAATTCTTCTGTAAACACGTCGCCTTTGAGCAGGAAGGCGTGATCGCGCTGCAGGGCGTCGAGCGCGTCTTCGAGCGAGCCGGGCATGGACGGGATGCTGGCCAATTCTTCCGCCTCCAGTTCGTAAATGTCTTTATCCATGGGCAGCCCGGGATCCATCTTGTTCTCGATGCCGTCCAGCCCGGCCATCAGCATTGCGGCAAAGGCCATATAGGGATTGCAACTCGGGTCGGGAGGGCGAAACTCGACGCGCTTGGCCTTGGGTGACGCCGAATACATGGGAATGCGGCAGGCCGCCGAACGATTGCGCCGCGAGTAGGCCAGATTCACCGGTGCCTCGAATCCCGGCACCAGCCGCTTGTACGAATTCGTGGTCGGCGCGATGATCGCCGAGAGCGCCGGACCGTGCTTGATCAGCCCGCCCGTGTACCAGAGCGCCATCTGCGACATGCCGGCATATCCATCGCCGGCAAACAATGGCTGCCCGCCCTTCCACAGCGACTGGTGGGTATGCATGCCGTTGCCGTTATCGCCGAAGATGGGCTTGGGCATAAACGTCACCGTCTTGCCGAACTGGTTGGCCACATTCTTTACGATGTACTTGTAAAGCAGCATCTTGTCGGCCGAGCGCACCAGGGAATCAAATTTCAGGTCGATTTCTGTCTGACCCCCTGAAGCTACTTCGTGATGGTGGCATTCCACCTCCATGCCGCAACTCTGCATGGTCAGCACCATTTCAGAGCGCAGATCCTGGTAGTGATCCGTGGGCGGAACCGGAAAATAGCCTTCCTTGTAGCGCGGCCGGTATCCCAGATTGTTCTCTTCCCTTCCCGAATTCCAGCGGCCTTCTTCGGCGTCAATGTAGTAAAAGCCGAACTGCTCGCGCTGGTCGAAGCGCACGTTGTCGAAGATGAAGAATTCGGCCTCGGCGCCGAAATAAGCCGTGTCGGCCAGTCCGGTCGCCGCCAGGTACATCTCGGCCTTGCGCGCGATGTAGCGCGGATCGCGGTCGTAGCGCTGCTTGGTCACCGGATCAACCACGTCGCAGACCAGCACCAGCGTGGGGGCCTCGGTGAACGGATCGAGCATATGAGTGCTGGCGTCGGGCTTCAGCAGCATGTCGCTTTCGTGGATGGCCGCCCAGCCCCTAATCGACGAGCCGTCTATGCCGAATCCGTCCTCAAAGGACGCCTCGGTCAGCTGTTCAATGGGATAGGAAACGTGGTGCCAAAGTCCGGGAATGTCGGTAAAGCGCAGGTCAAGAATCTTCGCGTCGTGTTTCTTTGCGAACTCCAGAACGGTCTTGGCATCGGCCATAAAACTCCTTGCGGGAGCGAACTCCCCTTTAGAAATGGGTGATCGGTTGCAGAACAGTTTTGGGGATCGCAGGCTGCTACAATCGGTCCCGTCGTGCAGAACCGAGGAGTGTAAAGCCTGTCCCCGGCGCTGGCAATTCGATTGTTCTTATAGCGGCAATAACGCGACTTTATACTGGTAAAAGCTTTAACCGCAGAGGACGCAGAAGGTTCTTAGCTTCCTCCGGGGAATTCTGCCGCCCCTGTGGTTGAAGCCTTGGCGATTCCTGCTGGCTGCTCGGCTTTTCACTGGCAACTAGCCGCTGGCAACTGGCAACTGCTCCCATGGATTTTGACCAGCTCCAGACTTTTCTCGAAGTGGCGCGGCACGCGTCGTTTTCGCGCGCGGCGGAGAAACGTTTCCGCACCCAGCCGGCGATTTCCTCGCAGATTCGCGGACTGGAGGAGGAAGTCGGCGCCAGGCTCTTCGATCGTTCCGGAGGCAAGGTCTCGCTCACCGCTGCGGGCAAGGCCTTCCTGAACTACGTCGAGGAAACCCTCGAGGCCCGCAAAGCCATGCTGGTCACCATTGCTGAGATGGAGCGCGTGCCGCGCGGTGAAATCATCGTGGGCGCCAACGAAGGCACCTGTCTGCACATCCTTCCCTACGTGTTTGCCGACTTCAAGAAGCAATACCCCGACGTGTCGGTCAACATCAAACGGTCCGACTATGCCAAGATTCTCGAGTCCGTGATCGACAACTCCGTGGACTTCGGCGTTGTTTCCCTGCCGGTTACGGACAACCGCCTGACCGTGGTTCTCATCCATCGTGATGACTTGATCATCATCGCGCCGCCGCAGCATCCTCTGGGAAAGATGAAGTCCGCCACCATCGCCGACGTCGCCCGGTTTCCGCTCGTTCTGCCCAAGGCCGGGCACACGCGCGACGCCATCGAAGAACTTTTCCACGAGCGCCGCCTGAAACCCAACGTCAGCATGGAACTCGACTCCAGCGAACTGTTGAAGCGTTTCGTGGCCGCCGAGGTCGGCATCGGATTCATCGCCCGCTCCAACGTCGACGAGGACGTCCGCGCCAGGGTTCTGGCTGCCATACCCATCGCCGACGCCCAGGTCCGCCGCGATCTGGCGCTCGTCTTCCGCAAAGACAAAGCCCTCAGCCGCGCTGCCCTCGCTTTTATTGACATTGCCGTGAAACACAAATCCACGCAAGAATTAGTCTCGGCCCCAGCCCGATGACCAAAGCCCGATGACCAAGCCGGCCTCCAGACGTCTGATCCTGCTGCTCGTTTCCGGGCTGCCTGCGCTCGGCTGGGGACAATCCTCATCCCCGCAGAAGCCGATCTCGCAGATGCCCGCTTCTGCCCGGCAGTTAATCGCCATCAAAGTCACCGGGAGCAAGCGCTTCGCCGAAGACGCCATCGCCGCCACCACCGGCCTTCAGCTGAACACTGCTGTCGGCGAGGACGACTTCAAAAAAGCGGGGCGACGCCTGGGCGACACCGGCGCGTTCAGCGACATTGCCTACAGCTACTCCTACACTTTTGCCGGAACCAAGCTCGAACTGCACGTCACTGATGCCGACAAGTTCGTTCCCGCCCGCTTCGAGGATTTCGTCTGGTTTTCCGACTCCGAAATCCTCCACCGTCTCAAACAGCACGTTCCCCTGTTTAACGGAGAACTTCCCCTCTCCGGCCGCATGGCCGACGAGGTCTCCGATGTTTTGCAGGCCATGCTGGTTGAGAATGCCATCCCCGGCCACGTGAACTATGTGCGTAACGGGAAGCCCGATGGACCCGTGGAGTCGATTCAGTACAACGTTTTCGACGTTCTCATTCGAGTCCGCAACCTCGAGTTCACAGGGGTGGCCGCAGCCGATTTGCCCGCGCTGGAAGCCGCCGCGCAAACCTTCACCGGACGGGAATACTCCCGCACTCGCCTCGACGCGTTCGTGCAGAAGCAACTCCTCCCCGTGTACTACGCGCGTGGCTATCTCAAGGTTTCCTGCGGAGAGCCTCAGCCCAAAGTGATCAAGGAAACTGCCGCCCAGGCCGAAGAGGGCCCGCGAAACCAGACCGTCGTTGACGTGACCTTCGCGGTTACGCCCGGCCGGCAGTACAAGCTGCGCAGTCTGGAGTGGTCCGGTAATCACGAGTTCCCTTCCGGCACGCTGCAGAAAATGGTTCGTGCAGAGCTGGACAAGCCTGCCAACACGGTCCGCCTCGCCGAGAACTTGCGGGAGGTGGAGATCCTCTATGGATCTCGCGGCTTCATCAAAGCCTCCATCCACGTGCACGCCGAGTTCGACGATGCCGCATCCGCCGTTGCCATCACCCTCGAAGTGAACGAGGATTCTGTCTATCACATGGGCGAACTGCAATTCCGCGGCCTCGATAATTCCCTTACTGCCAAACTGCGCGACGCATGGAAGCTCCGCCAGGGAGACGTTTACGACGCCACCTATCTCGATGCCTACCTGGCCGAATCCCACAAATTGCTCCCCACGCGGCTGGACTGGGAAGTTTCTCCCCATGCGACGGCTAATGTCCGCGACAAAACCATAGATGTGGACATCATCTACTCGGTCAAAGTCCCCAACTAGGGTCCCTGAGGCCCAACCCGCCGCGCCAGCGGCGTTCGGGGAGTTTGTTCGGATTTTGGAACAAACCGCACTTTTTTTCGCGAAACTGCTTCTTCCCCGCTACGCTGGGCCGTCGCCCAGGTCCAGAGCCCCCTCTTGGACTCAGGCGTTTCAGCGGGGACGGGTGCGAGCTCGCCCCCGCATTTTTGTGCCGGGCATACGTCGGCGGCGCGCCGGCCCTTGGGCGATCGCGGAAAAAACTCTGGATTCCTTGTATCTTCCAGCGGCAGTGAGGCATCTTGAAGAGAGTCGCTGTGCTCCCTGCGGTGCGGCGGCTATTCATTCCTAAGGAGAAAACACGGATGAAATCTCGCTTACAGAATTTCGCATTCGCCCTGCTGACTCTAGTCATGGCCTTAGGCCTGACCCTTTCTGCGCTGGCCGCCGCCAAGACCTACACCGGCACGGTCAGTGATGCCATGTGTGGCGCCAAACACGCCATGCCGGGGGACGACGCTGGATGCACCCGCGGCTGCGTCGCCAAAGGCTCCAAGTACGCGCTGGTCGTGGGCAACAAGGTCTACACGCTTGACACCACCGACAAAGATGCTCTCGCCACGCTCGATAAGCAGGCTGGAGCGAAAGTCACAGTGACCGGCACCGAGAAGGGCGACACCATCACCGTGAGTGCGGTCCAGGCAGCTAAATAGACTGGCAGTTGCCGTATCCTGTTGCGGTTCACGGCGGGAAGGCGCAGCAGCGCCTCCCGATTTTTTTTTGCCCTTCCCCGCAAATTCATATTTCCTTTACAAAGCATTGTGTTAGATTGTGCATTCTTAACAACTTAATTTTCTTTCTGCGGAGGATCACGGAATTGGGCAAAGACATGGTTCCCAAACGTATTTTCTTCACTAAGGGAGTTGGGAAGCACCGCGAGCGGCTGACATCCTTTGAGTTGGCGCTGCGTGACGCCGGCATCGCCGCCCAGAATCTGGTGCGGGTTTCCTCTATTTTTCCGCCCAACTGCAAGCTGCTTGCCCGCAAGGAAGGGGTTAAATACCTGCATCCGGGAGAAGTCGTTTTCGCTGTGGTCGCGGAAAATTCCAGCCGCGAGCCTCATCGCCTGCTGGCTTCGTCCATCGGCGTGGCCATCCCCGCCGACCGCAACACCTACGGCTATCTCAGCGAGCACCATTCCTTCGGCGAGACCGAAGACGCCGCCGGAGAATACGCCGAGGAACTGGCCGCCGAAATGCTGGCCACCACCCTCAACGTTGAATTTGATCCCGACCGTTCCTGGGACGAGAAGAAGCAGATCTACCGTCTTTCGAACAAGATCGTCCGCACCGCCAACGTCACCCAATCCGCCGTCGGCGACAAGCGCGGCCTGTGGACCACGGTGATCGCTTCGGCTGTGCTGATCTTCGATTAGGAATAGGGAACATCCGCCCGAGCCTGCCCTGGGCTTGCCGAAAGGGCTGCTCTTCGCCCTTTTGCTCTTGGCCCTTCTTGCCGGCTGCGGTGGTTCGGGCACATCGGGTGGCGGGGCTGGGGGCAATGGCACCCCGCCCGGCGGCTACACCGTGACGGTAACGGCCTTCACCGTTAGCAACACGACCGGCAAGCCAGACTCGACCCTCATCATCCCCTGACTGCCAGCTAAGTCTATGACAGTAAAAGGTCTTAGTTGCATCCCGATGCAGGCGCCGCGCATCTAATAATGGTGAATCTTTGGTAACCTTCAAACTTTGCCGAATGTAATACTCCGTTAACAGCAATCAGTTATCATAGATGGGTAAACAGAGTATAGATAAACAGCTCAAATCCAGATCGAGGAGTAGAAGTGGATATTAAGACCCGCAGGCAGAAGCAACAGAAGCTCATGGTAAAGCTGGTCGAGCGAAAGGTGCGCTCGCGCGCCCAGCAACTCTACGACCAGCGCGGCAAAGGAGAGGGCCAGGCCCTCGAGGATTGGGTTAAGGCAGAGTCCGAAGTCGTTGGAAAGAGTATCCTTGCGCCGCTCTACCACCGCATGCGCAGTGATAGTCAAGACTCGCCGGAGCCGGCCGCCGATGGCCTTGCTGCCGATTCACGCGAGACATCTGCCTGACCCCGGCGCAGCAAGGCGCTGCTCGCTACCCCTCAGCTGGTCGGACCGCTTGCCGCAACGGTCTCTCACTTTCCTTTCGCCGTCTCCTTCTTGCCCTTCCGCGCCGTCCTGTTGGCCTTTTCCAGGCGCTCCAGCACTGCGCCCACAATGATCGGCAACCCCACCGTGGCATCCACAAAGACCTCTCCAAATTTGCCGCCTTCCGACGGCGGCACGAACTTACCCCACGACACCGCCTCGCTGTAGGGACTCCCCGACAGCCCACCCCAGTACACCGGCTCGGGACAGATGCGCAAGCCATAGTGATACCGCTTTAGCGGCACGTTCTCCCCCAGCCTGCGGTGCCTCAACTCGATGAACGGCCCGAACTGCTGCGACCAGTTCCGCGGCACGCCGCCGCCGATGGTGAAAATCCCCAGCTTCTTTTGCCGCAGCAGGGTGGCGGCAAAGTGCTCCAAATCCTCGAAGGGATCGAAGCGGATCTTGTGCCTTCCCGTCGATTCCCGCAGCCGGTTGTTCAGGGCCGTATCCAGACCTAACTCCGAATCGCTGAACGCCGGCACAAACACCGGCACGCCTCTTTCATACGCCGATTTCAATATTCCCCGCTGTCCCTTCGCATTCCTGGCCAGGTACGCCCCGATGGCATGATTGAGCTTGTACGAGCACATGACTTCGTTGTGATCCCAGGCCTCCAGCACGCTGGACATCACTTCCTCGACGTCGTCCAGGTTCTGCTCCGGCTCCAGCGTGTCATACACGCGGTTGTACCCCTGCTCGTAAAGCTCCTCGTCGGAAACTTCGGGATTAGCGCGGAAATGCGCCCGCCCCGTCGCCTCGACCAGGCCGTGCGCCATGAGCGCGCCGGTCGAGACAATCGCGTTCACGATGCCGCGATCAATCAAGTCGGTGATGATCAGGCCCTGTTTGGCTACGGTCATGGCGCCCGCCAGCGTCATCACCACGAAACAGTCCTCGTCGAGCGCCATGGCTTCGAGCACATCGGCGGCTTCGCCCAACTGCCGGCCGGTAAAGGCGGTCTTGGCCATCGCCCGCACCAGGTCATCCACCGATTTCACCTTGCCCAGGTCCAGCGGCTCCAGCGGAACCAGCCGGTCTTCCATGGGATTGTGCAGATGACGGTCTTTCCCCTCGCCGCCTCCGTTGCTGCCGTGTCCGTGCTGCGAATTGCCGTGATTGTCCCGTTTCAACGTGCGCCTCCAAGCCGATTGCATTTCTTCCCGACAAGATACTCTACAGGAACCACATGAAAGGATGCCACGCGCGAATCCCCGCCTCGGTTAAACTGCCTAGGATGCCGGGCAAGCGCAGTTTCGAAGAGCAAATTGCGGCCTTGGATGCGCTTCGCCAACAGGGCCCCGAAGCCTCCATCGAGCCGTTGCGCAAGACGCTGGAGAATCGAAATAACTTCGTCGTTGCCAAAGCGGCGGATCTGGTCCGGGAATTTCAACTGACCCAGTTGATTCCCGAACTGCTCATCGCGTTCGACCGATTCTTCGCCGATCCGGTGAAGACCGATCCGCAATGCTGGGCCAAGAATGCGCTCAGCCGCGCGCTTGCTGCCCTGGAACATCAGGACGCCGAGGTCTTTCTCCGCGGCATGCGGCACATCCAGATGGAACCGGTCTGGGGAGGCCGCTCCGACACTGCGGGGAGCCTGCGGGCCACCTGTGCTCTGGCCCTGGTGCAATGCCGCAGTCTCACCGAAAAGGACTTGCTGGCGCATCTGGTCGCGCAGCTCGCAGACTCGGACAAGACAGTTCGTGTGGAGGTGGTTCGCGCGATCGAGCAGGTGGGCTCGCCATCCGCCTCACTCCTGCTCCGGCTGAGAGCCGTTCTCGGCGCCGATGAGCCGGAAGTGCTCGGTGCTTGCTACAGCGGGATCTTGCGAATAGAGGGCGTGCGCGAAATCCCCTGGGTTCGTCGCTTCCTGGCCTCGGCCGATGACAGCGGCGCCGAAGCAGCACTGGCAATTGCTGGGACCCATTCTCCAGAGGCTTTCGACGCCTTGCGGGAATCTCTCGTCAAAGCCGACGATCCGTGGTTTCGTTCGGTCTTACTTTCGGCGATAGCTCTTACGCGCCAGGACGCGGCGCTGGAGTTTCTGCTCGATCTGGTCCGTACGGAATCGCTCGACGCCGAAGCAGCGATCGAAGCCGTTCTGCGCTCCATGCCTTCGCAGGAGGCGATCAAGCGCCTGGACAAACTGGTTGCGGGCAATCCGCGCCTGGCGCGTGCTTTCGTAACGCACCAAAAAGGGCCGACCTAAGCTACTCCCGGTGCTCGGAATTGGTCGTGCTGAAAGCTGACGGCTGATAGCTGGCAGCCTGCTATATTTGTTCGCGGAGGTCGGAACGCGTGCCCCCTGAGAAATTTCGCGTGGCCCTGATCCAGATGTCCTGCGGCCCGGAACCGGAACAGAATCTGGAAAAAGCCCTCAGCCGCGTTGCCGATGCGGCCGGCCGCGGCGCCCAGGTCGTCTGCCTGCCCGAACTTTTCACGACCCAGTATTTTTGCCAGCGCGAGGATCATTCCCTGTTCGATCTCGCCGAGCCCATTCCCGGCCCCACGTCCGAGAAGCTCTCCGCCGCGGCGCGCAGTAATGGAGTCGTCCTCATCGCGTCGCTTTTCGAAAGGCGCGCTCCCGGCGTCTATCACAATACTGCCGCCACCTTCGACAGTGACGGCTCTCTGCGCGGCCTCTATCGCAAGATGCATATCCCCGATGATCCGCTCTACTACGAGAAGTTCTACTTCACTCCCGGCGATCTCGGGTTCCGCGCCCTCGACACCAGCGCGGGCCGGTTGGGCACGCTCGTCTGCTGGGATCAGTGGTATCCGGAAGGCGCACGCCTGACCGCGCTGCAAGGCGCGCACGTTCTCTTTTTTCCGACGGCGATTGGCTGGCATCCGGCTGAAAAAGCCGAGTTCGGCGTGGCTCAACACGATGCCTGGCGGACTATCCAGCGGGCTCACGCCATCGCCAACGGCGTTTATGTGGCAGTTGTAAATCGTGTCGGCTTCGAAACCGGCAATGTCCGCGGCAAGTCCGCCCCCGGCCAGGGACTGGAGTTCTGGGGCGGGTCGTTCTTCTGCGATCCCTTCGGCCGCGTGCTGGCCGAGGCCTCGCATGATCGCGAAGAAATCCTGTTGGGCGACGTCGATTTGAAGGCGCTCGAAGACATACGCCGCAACTGGCCCTTCCTGCGCGACCGCCGCGTGGACAGCTACGCGGACATCACCAGCCGTCTGATTGACTGAAATGAATTGGTACACCATGAATTGACCCACCATGAAATCCGGCACCAGTACTCCTAGAACCGAACTCATTGCCCCCTGCGGAATGGATTGCTCCACATGTTCGGAATATCTTGCCTTCCTCAACGGCATTCCCCGGAAGCGAGACCGCATCCGCCACTGCATCGGATGCCGGCCGCGGAACAAGCAGTGTGCTTATCTCAAAGGCCAGTGCGATTTGCTGCCCGGGAACAAGATAAAGTTTTGCTTTGAGTGTCACCGGCATCCCTGTGATAGGCTGAAGCGTTTTGACCAACGCTACCGCCGCACCTATGGCGTGAGTCCGATCCAGAATCTCGAGGAAATCCACGCCCACGGGATCGATGCATTCATTCGCAGCCAGCAGAAGAAGCAGGGCTGCGCAGCTTGTGGCGGAATGATCTCAGTCCACAACAAAAAGTGCTTTGTCTGCGACACCGTTACTAGCTGGAAGGACTAAAGACTAAGGATCAGAGTTGAGGAAGCGCCGCACGGAATCCCAGAACCGCCCGGAGGCGGGCTTTCAAACGCCAGCCCGCGCAGGCTATCGCATGCCCGCCGAGTGGGAGCCTCACTCCGCCACCTGGCTGGCCTGGCCCCACAATCACGATGATTGGCCCGGGAAGTTCGAGCCCATTCCGTGGGTTTACGCCGAGATCATCCGCCATCTGGCCAGGCATGAGCGGGTCGAGTTGATCGTCAGCAACGCCTCCGCCGCGCGACAGGCCCGGCGGATCCTCGAACGTGCCGACGCTTTCTCCGCCAACGTCCACTTCCACCGCTGGCCCACCAACCGCGTATGGCTGCGCGACTCCGGATGTATCTTCGTGACTCAGCAGCCGGGCTTCGCCCGGCCGGACAGCCGGGGGCGGCTGTCCCCACATGAAAACCGTCCACATGAACACCGGGAAGGGCACGACTTCAGTCGTGCCGATCAGAGAGCGCAGAAGACCGGGGCTTCAGCCCCTGAGGGCCCACTCGCCCTCAAGTTCCGCTTCAACGGCTGGGCCAAGTACTCCAACTGGCGTCACGACGAAAAGATCGGCAGCCTCATGGCCAAGGCCTCTCACGCGCACGAAATTCGCCCGATGTCCGTCGGCGCCCGCATCGTCCTCGAAGGCGGCTCGATCGACGTCAACGGCGCCGGAACTCTCCTCACCACCGAAGAATGCCTGCTCAGCAAAGTGCAGGAGCGCAATCCCCACATGACGCGCGTCCACTACGAAAAGGCTTTTGCCGATTACCTCGGCTGCACCCATATCATCTGGCTCGGACGCGGCATCTTCGGCGACGACACCCACGGCCACGTAGACGACCTCAGCCGCTTTGTTTCCGAAGACACGGTTGTCACCATGGTCGAGCACAATTCCAAAGACGAGAATCATGCCCCACTGCTCGCCAACCTGCGCCGCCTGCAAGCTGCTCGCGACCAGGACGGCAGGCAGCTAACCGTCGTCGAAATCCCCATGCCGCAGCCCGTCGTCTTCGACGGTCGCCGCTTGCCCGCCAGCTACGCCAACTTCTACATCGCGAACGGACTCGTGCTTGTCCCGGTCTTTAATCGTCCCAACGACCGCATCGCGCTCGACACGCTCGCCCAACTTTTCCCCAAGCGCGAGATCGTTCCCATTTATTCCGGAGACTTCATCTGGGGCTTGGGCGCGATGCACTGCATGACGCAGCAGCAGCCGTCAGCTGTCAGCCTTCAGCCATCAGCAAAGTCTTCGGTGTGATGAAATCCGTTGCGAGGCTGAGGTGCTCTCTTACGAGCAGACAGTTTCCGGCTTTGTGCCGACGGCTGATATCTGACGGCTACTTCTGATATTGCGTTGGCTGCGGACCTTTTTCCAGCGTCTCGCGGTCCCAGATAGCGCCGTCGCGCGTGTAACTGGCCAGCTCAAAATCCTGGGTCAGTTCCAGCGCATCGGTCGGGCAGGCATCTTCGCACAGTCCGCAGAACATGCAGCGGCTCAGGTCGTAGGTGAAGTTGGTGAGTTCTTTGCGGCGGGTCTTTTCGTTGCGTTCACTCGAGACCACGATCAGATGCTCGGGGCAGGCCAGCGCGCACAGGTCGCAGGCAATGCACATGGTCTCGTCCGTGTCCGGGTTGACGTTCAGCCGCGGCGCCCCGCGGTAACGTTCCGCCGCGCGGCCGCTCCAGCGGATACTGCTCCGTGTAAATTTCCCTGGGATCCTGGTAGCGGAACGTGATCTTCAGCCCCTGTACCAGATCCACCAGAAAGACTTTGCGCAGCAAGCTCGGCATGCCCATCACGAACTTAGAATACCATTGAAGTCATCTTCCCCAAAAGCTGGGCTCAATCGGGCGAGAGCTCAGCCTTAACCTTGACGATTCTTCTCCCGACGGCGTCATCCTGAGCGAAGCCGGTGTTCAGGCGGAGCGAGGGATCTCGCGCGTACCAGGGCGGTGTGTCAGGTCCGCGCCAGATCCCTCGGCCCGCCGGTGAAAACGCGGGCCTTCGCGATGACGCTCTCAGATAGTCCGAACTCAAACTGAGCGATTACCCGCCAGCGCACGTCCGCCCGGACTCTCACCCTTTCTTATTTACAAACGTCTAACAGGCCAGGACAGTCTTCATATCAGGAGCAGAGTGGAAGCCGCGAAAGGATTTCCCGGAGTCAGCGGGGAACTTTTTCCGGCCCGTCTCCGTATCAGACCATGAGAGATGCCATGAGAACCTATCTCACCAACTTGCCGATGAGAATCTGGCTGCTCTTCGTCGTGCCCGCGGTCGTCGTTGCCTACCCGGTCGTCCGGATCGTGGTTCCGGTAGTGGCGCGCGCGGTCGTGCCCGAAATGGTGCGAACGGTGCTGAGCGTGATCTGATTCCCAATGGGCGCTGCGGAGTTGCCCTGCAAACCTCGTGCCCTGAACTTTCGCTGGCCTCTTCCCTCGATCAAAACCCGCTACAATGCTGAGCGGAGTCACTGCCTGTGCCGAGACGAAAAGCGGCCGCCGCTGATCCAAACACCCACGACCCAAGACCTAAGACCACCCACGATGAACTCTGGATGGAAGAGGCCCTCCGCTGCGCCCAACGCGCGCTCGAAGCGGGAGAAGTGCCAGTAGGCGCGGTCGTTGTCTCCGGCGGCCACATCGTTGGCCGGGGATGGAACCGCAGCCTCACCGCCTCCGATCCCACCGCCCACGCTGAGATCATTGCTCTGCGCGAGGCCGGTGCAGCCGCTGGTAACCATCGTCTGGGCGACTGCGAGCTGTTTGCAACAATTGAACCGTGTGCCATGTGCGCTGGCGCGCTGGTGCACGCCCGCGTCAAGCGCCTGGTGTATGGAGCGGACGACCCCAAAGCCGGGGCCGTCGCTTCCGTGATGCAAGTGCTAAATCACCCGCAACTGAACCATAAGGTCGAGGTTCGCAGCGGAGTGCTGGCCGGACGCAGCGCCGATCTGTTGCAGACGTTCTTTCGAAATCGTCGTTAGCCGTTGGTCCGTAGTCGTTGGCCACAAGGCGCAGGCAGTCAGACGTCCACTCAGAAACTCGAACGCTTGTCCTTCCGAGCGCAGCGAGGAATCTGGGGTTACTCCGCATCTAGACCCCAGTGCCTATGCCAAGAAATCCTCCGGCAAGTATTTGCACCGGACCATTACCGGCGTCGTCGGGCACAATCTGCCGCAAGAAGCTCCGGAGGCCTTTGCGCAGGCTGTTGTCGATGTGGACGGGTATTGATCAACGTTAGAATTTGCCGCCCGCGCCATGGACCAGGCTTTTCGCACCAAGTCATACCAACGAATCCGATCGATACTATCGTCCAATTGCTTCGTCTCTGCGGTTCTGGCTTAATCGCAACGAGATCGAGTTTTTCGATTCTGGCGTGCAGGCTTTTTCGTTCACCTTTGGCTGATCCACCAACTGGCCTCAGCAAGTCTGACTTTTAATTTAGGTAAACACATGGGAGAAAGAACATGACGAATTTGAAGCGCACTAACTGGAGATGGGCCCGTCTGCTATCGGTCGCTGGCATCGTGTTGTACGCAATGACCGCTATGGCACAAAACGCAACGGACAATTGTCGCCCCGCCGCGGTTATCCCGCTCACCGCCAGTGAACCCCCAGCGAAAATCGTCATCGATCCTCCACTGGCCGAACCGCTGGCCTCCCGGGGAGTTGCGATTATCCAATATTGCGCTCAGAACCTGCACATTGCGCCTGTGTTCGGCCCCAATGCTCTGGCGGTCTCGCCGCGCATCGGACACCTTCATGTGAGGCTCGACGATGCCTCATGGGTATGGGCCGATGCGAGTGGTAACCCAATCATCCTGATGGGTCTTCCCCCCGGCCCGCACAAAGTGCTCATTGAATTGGTCAACGCGAACCATCAACCTCTCGACAAAGGCATGGTCACATTTGTCGTGCCAGAAAAGACTTCGGCCAAACAGGAAGGAGGAACACGATGAAACGGATCGCGTTTTTGCTGGTTGCAGTGATGGCGGTGGCCGGCGTTGTCGCCAGCTCGGAACCAGCCTCTGGACGCGCCGATGGCCAGCCCGCCCCGATCTTCGGAATCACAATTCCCCCCGGATACCGCGACTGGAAGTTGATCTCTGTGGCCCACGAAGAAGGCAACCTCAACGATCTTCGCGCCCTTCTCGGCAACAATGTGGCCATCAAGGCCTACCGGGAGGGTAGGCTGCCGTTCCCGGACGGCACAATCATTGCCCGGCTGGCGTGGAGTTATGTTCCGTCTGACGAAAACAACAAAGTATTTGGCCGTTCCCAATCTTTCGTGGCCGGGTCCGCCACGAACGTTCAGTTTATGGTGAAGGACTCAAGAAAATACGCCGCGACCGGCGGCTGGGGGTTCGCTCAATTTAAGGACGGCAAACCTGCCGACGAGGCGCTGCTCAAAACCTGCTTCCCTTGCCACGAGCCTGTCAAAGCTCGGGACTTTGTTTTCACCCATTACGCACCCTGATACGGGGGAATCCCATGAACACGGAAGAATCCTTTTGCAATTCGACTTACGAGGACCAGATCCACATGGCGGAGCGCGAATTATCGGCGTTCATCAGTGCGGTGACGGAATTGTTCGGTCCAGAGCAGGCCAAGCTTTCGACAGAGGACTGGCTCGACGAGTCGGAGCTGATGGATAGCCCGCCTCGATCCACAAGTCGAGATTGGCGAGCGGTCACAGTTGCGGCCTCGGCGAGAGTGGCAAATCGGCTGACCGCGGCACAGCATCATCGAACACCGCTCGCCGCGTCGACTGATACGAAGGTATCGCCAATACCATCGTCCGATTGTTTCGCCTCTGCGCTTTTGATGTGATGTCTTCATCGCAAGCCGATGCAATCGGAAAAGCGCAGCGAGGAAAGGGGAATTCCCCATGACTCTCGAAAACCGTACAGCACGTGTCACCAGGCTAGCCGCCACTGCACTTGGCCTGCTCCCGGTGGCGGCGTCCAGCTACCCCCCAACCGCTAAGAAGGAGACAACCGTGAGCCAACATCTAAGAGGCGTCGACATCGGCTCTAAGGCGAAATAGTTAGGACTGCTGATTTCCGTTTACCGAAGCATATTAAATGGAGGAACCATTATGAGACGCTTCACATTCTTCTTGGTTGCAGTTGCAACAATGGCCGGCTTTGTCACCCTCATTCGCCCTGCCCCAGGCCACGCGGATGGGCAACCCGCCCCGCCCTTCGTTACCGAAATCCCTCATGGGTACCGCGACTGGAGGTGGATTTCCTCGGCCCATGAAGCAGGCAACCTGAAATAGTTTAGGTGCGGTCCTGGGCAACGATGTAGCGATCAACGCGTACCGTGAAGGGAAGCTTCCGTTCCCGGACGGCACGATCATTGCTGCTTTGCATTACCGTAACGTCGCGTCGGAGGAAAACAACAAAGTCTTTGGCCAGGCTCAATCTTTCGTTCCAGGTCCCCCCACGAACATTCAGTTTATGGTCAAGGACTCAACAAAGTACGCCGCAACCGGCGGCTGGGGGTTTGGTCACTTCGCGGACGGCAAACCTGGCGACGCGGCGTTTATGAAAAGCTGCTTCCCCTGCCACGAAAAGACCAAAGCGACCGACCTTGTCTTTACTCGTTATGCACCTTGATGCTAAAAGCTAGAGCAGAAAGGAATGATACGTTGGCACGAAGCAGCATGCCCGGCTGCGCTCAATGGTCTTGCCGTGGCTCGAGAACGTCTCGGGTCGCTCAACAAGCTTACGCACGTCGTCCGGCTGGGCATTGTCGGTAGCTACCTCGGGGAATTTTCGCGATCATCCGAAAGTCGCTGACGCCGCTTCGGAGTTGTTGCAAGACGTTTTCGAACGGGCGCGGAACCCTTGCCGCCCGGTGTATGGAGTGGCAAGCCTTCCGCTGGGAACGCCCGCCGAACTCGAAGTCATTTTCGAGGTGGCGGCGTAAGCGCAGGGGGATCCGTTGTTATCGCTTCGCCAGTAGCAGGATGGCCTTTCAGCAGTGCTCGAAGATTCACGGAGGATTTATGGCAACAGCAGTGGCAATCGCAACGATGAAAGTGGCGCAAGTCTCCGGTCCCGGAGCAGATTTCCAGGTCGTGGAGCGCGAGATTCCAGAGCCGGGCGCAGGACACGTCCGGATCAAGGTACAAGCCTGCGGCGTCTGCCACAGTGACGTGCTGACGAAAGAAGGCTTGTGGCCGGGAATTGAGTATCCCCGCGTTCCGGGGCATGAAGTTGCGGGCATCATCGATGAACTGGGCGCCGGTGTTTCCGCGTGGAAGAAAGGGCAGCGCGCCGGCGTCGGCTGGCACGGGGGCCAGGACAACACTTGCCGGGAGTGCCGGCGCGGAGATTTTCGCAATTGCCGGAACTTGAAAATCCCAGGCATCAGTTATGACGGCGGTTACCAGCAATACATGGTTGCTCCGGTCGAGGCCCTGGTGGCGATACCGGAAAGTCTAACTGACGCCGATGCAGCGCCGCTGCTTTGCGCGGGAATCACCACATACAATTCGCTGCGGCACAGTGGCGCGCTGCCCGGCGACTTAGTCGCAGTGCAAGGGGTCGGGGGTCTCGGTCACCTTGGGATTCAGTTCGCGAATAAGTTCGGTTATTACGTCGCGGCGATCGGGCGTGGCTCTGAAAACGCCCCGCTCGCAAAGAAACTGGGAGCGAGCGTGTACATCGACAGTCAATCGACAAACGCGGCCGAGGCGCTGCAAAAGCTGGGCGGCGCAAAGGCAATCCTGGCGACGGCCCCAAGCTCGAAAGCGATGTCCGAGTTGGTCGACGGTCTGGGCCCGAACGGCAAGCTCATCGTGGTGGGTGCGACATTCGATCCGATCGAGGTCACACCGATACAGCTCATCACTGGGAGCCGGTCGCTTCAGGGTTGGTCCACGGGAACACCGGCAGACTCCGAAGACACGCTACACTTTGCCGAACTAAGCGGCGTGCGTCCTATGATTGAAACCTATCCGCTCGAAAAGGCGGCCGAGGCTTACGCGCGAATGATGAGCGGCAAGGCGCAGTTCCGCGTCGTTCTGACAATGTGAAGTGGGCAACAAACCTAGAAATGCTGCGAGCAGGGTTCGACGAGCCTGCATGAGCTGAGCTAGAGCTGTACATCTTCTCACATTGTCACGTTGGACCCACTTGGACCGCTTGGACTTGAATACATCAGTGCGATTAGACGATCCGCGAAACAGCCACTCGTACTTAGGTACCAATATTTGAAGCATATGAGGCCAGCTTTGCTGATCGTAGCGTCAAGCGGGGAGTCGATTGCAGGTTTGGCAGCCGATGGTAAGCTTGCAGGGCGAACTTTCAGGCGCGAGGCGAGGGTAGCATTTCGGAGGGCGAAATCCGCGCACGCCACCAGGGACGACACTTGATGGAGACCGATCCGATGAGCGCGGCCGAAGCGGCAGGTAGATTGCCTGTCCTCGCGCAAGCAGTAGCCGCGCCGCTTACTCGCGCCGCGATCTTTTTTGTCGCGACGCTCAATCCGGGCTCTGAGAATCGCTCCGTCCTGCGCTCGTTCTGCGGAGACCTCGCCGCGCTGGTGCGCGCCGTGGAATTCCGCGACCTGGAAGGAGGCTTTTCCTGCGTTATGGGGTTTGGGTCCGACGCATGGGACCGCCTTTTTGGGTCGCCGCGGCCGGCAGAGCTGCATCCCTTCCGGGAGATTCGATCCGGAGCGCGCCATGCCGTCTCCACGCCGGGCGACTTGCTGTTCCACATCCGCGCCCAGCGCATGGATCTATGCTTCGAGCTGGCCACGCAGGTCATGGCGCGAATCGGGAATGCCGTTTCCCCGGTGGATGAAGTGCAGGGCTTCCGTTACCTCGACGACCGCGACCTCATGGGCTTCGTCGACGGGACGGAGAATCCGAGGGGCGCGGCCGCGACCGACGCCGTGCTCATCGGCGAAGAGGACGCCGATTTTGCTGGCGGTAGCTACGTCATCGTGCAGAAATATCTGCACGATCTTGACGCATGGAATGCACTCCCCACCGAAGCGCAGGAGCGCATTATCGGCCGCACCAAGCTTTCCGACATCGAATTAGACGACTCCATCAAGCCAACCTCAGCGCACAACGCGCTCACCACCATCGTCGAGAACGGGAAAGAGATCAAAATCCTGCGCGACAACATGCCCTTCGGCCGGCCAGGGCACGCTGAATTCGGCACCTATTTCATCGGCTACAGCCGTTCGCCCCGCACGATCGAGCAGATGCTCGAGAATATGTTTGTCGGCCGGCCGCCCGGCAACTACGACCGCCTGCTCGACTTCAGCCGCGCCGTGACTGGGAATCTGTTCTTTGTGCCGTCGGCGACGTTTCTCGAGAACGTTGCCGAGGACCGAACTAACGAAGAGCAGCCTGCGGTTGCGCAATCCCCCGCAGCACCGGCAGTGGCCGAAACTCCTTCATCCATTCCATCGGTGCGCGACGATTCGCTCGGCATCGGTTCTCTCAAAGGAGACATACGACATGAATAATCTCCATCGCGAGCTCGCTCCCATTTCCGATTCGGCATGGGCTCAGATCGAAGAGGAAACATCGCGCACGCTCAAGCGCTACCTTGCCGGACGGCGGGTCGTCGACCTGAAGGGGCCAGCCGGCACCGGCCTCTCTGCCGTCGGCACCGGCCACCTGCGGACCATTACCGCCCCAGCGAAAGGCATCGTCGCGAGGCAGCGCGAAGTCAAGGCGCTGGTCGAACTGCGGGTTCCGTTCGACCTGGATCGCCAGGCAATCGATGACGTGGATCGGGGCGCGAACGACTCGGACTGGCAACCGGCGAAAGACGCTGCTCGGCAAATCGCATTTGCCGAGGACGCCGCCGTATTCGAGGGCTATGCCGCCGCCGGGATTGGGGGCATCCGCCAGGGAACCAGCAACCCGGTCATGACCCTTCCCGCCGACGTGCGTGAGTACCCGGTAGCCATCGCCCAGGGCTTGAGCCGGTTGCGTCTGGTCGATGTCAATGGCCCCTATGCCGTGTTGCTCGGCGCCGACGCCTACACCGCACTCGCCGAGACCAGCGACCACGGATACCCGGTGTTGGAGCACGTCAAGCGGCTGGTTAAAGATCAAATCATCTGGGCGCCCGCCATTGCCGGCGCTTTCGTGCTGACCACGCGTGGCGGCGATTTCGACCTGCACATCGGTCAGGACGTCTCCATCGGTTATCTCAGCCACACCGATGCTGCCGTCCGCCTGTACCTGCAGGAGACTTTCACTTTCCTCCTGCTCACCACCGAGGCCGCTGTCGCGCTGGTTCCTCCCGCGAAAGCGAAGAAGCCTTGACGCTCGGCTCATCGGCAAGTGCTAGACAACAACAATTATGGCGGAGAGAGAGGGATTCGAACCCCCGATACCCGTAAAGGTATACACGCTTTCGAGGCGCGCGCCTTCAGCCACTCGGCCATCTCTCCG
>Ga0181536_10000114_pt1 | contig 88339 bp, 88 predicted proteins | sample PEATcosm2014_Bin_41_FD_121105 | JGI IMG/M metagenome (GOLD analysis project Ga0181536, IMG submission 121105) | Peatland microbial communities from MTU Mesocosm Facility, Houghton, MI, USA - PEATcosm2014_Bin17_60_metaG | ecosystem: Environmental > Terrestrial > Soil > Wetlands > Peat | place... | reverse complement strand
GCTCCGCCGTCGTCGTCAAACGCCGCAAGATGCTGGGTGGCCTCTTCGCCCTCGGCGCCGGCATCTTCGGCATCGTCGCCGTGTTCCCTCTCCTGCGCTCCCTCGGTCCGCTGCCCGGGGACAGCCTCGACGTGACCGACTGGCGCAAGGGGACGGTCCTGGTCGACTCGAGCGGCCGGCCGGTGCGCAAGGACACCCTGGTGGTGGGCGGCATCATGACGGTCTACCCCCAGGGAACGGTCAACACGCAGACCGGGTTCATCACCGACCGGGGACAGGCGGTCGACCAGACCGTGCTGATCAGGGTGTCGGACCAGCCTCTCGTTCCCCCCACCATGCCCGGACGCGAGGGCTGGACCCCCGACGGGTACGTCGCCTACTCCAAGGTGTGCACCCACCTCGGTTGTCCCGTCGGCCTCTACGAGCAGGAGCTCGAGCTGCTCGTGTGCCCGTGCCACCAGTCGATGTTCAACGTCCGCAACGGCGCGGTGCCCCAGTTCGGACCGGCACCGCGGCCCCTGCCCCAGATGCACCTCGGCTACAACGAGCAGGGCTATCTCATCGCCATGGCGCCCTATGACCAGCCGGTCGGCCCCGGCTTCTACGAGCGGACCACGACATGAGCGACACCGCGGCCAGGACGAAGCGCAGCACCAAGGCGGCCATGGGCCCCTTCGGCCAGGTCGGCAAGATCGTCGACGAGCTCGACGACCGCCTGGGAGTGGCCAAGGGGGGCCGGGTCTTCCTGGACAAGATCTTCCCGGACCACTGGTCCTTCATGCTGGGCGAGATCTCGCTCTACTCGTTCATTGTCCTGCTGGCCACCGGGATCTTCCTGTCGCTCTACTTCGTTCCCTCGACCCAGCAGGTCATCTATCACGGCAGCTACCAGCCGCTGAACGGCCAGTGGGTCTCGGAGGCCTACAGGTCGACCGTCAGCATCTCCTTCGACGTCCGCGGCGGCCTCCTCGTCCGCCAGATGCACCACTGGGCCGCCGACATCTTCACGGGCTCCATCATCGTGCACATGGCCCGCATCTTCTTCACCGGCGCGTTCCGCAAGCCCCGCGAGCTGAACTGGCTGATCGGCACGACGATGCTGATCCTGGCCATCCTCGAGGGCTTCATCGGCTACTCGCTGCCGGACGACCTGATCTCGGGCACCGGGCTCCGCATCGGCTACTCCATCGCCGAGTCGATCCCCTTCGTCGGGAGCTATCTCGTCACCTTCCTGTGGGGTGGCCAGTTCCCCGGCACGGGCATCATCATCCCCCGGTTCTTCCTCATCCACGTGCTGATCATCCCGCTCGTCCTGTTGGGGCTGATCTCCGTTCACCTGGGCCTGCTCGTGCGCCAGAAGCACACGCAGTTCGCCGGTGAGGGGCGCACCGAGCACAACGTGGTGGGCTCGCCCATGTTCCCGACGTTCATGGCCAAGACCACCGGGTTCCTCTTCATGGTGACGGCGGCGACGGCGCTGCTCGGGGCCTTCGTCCAGATCAACCCGATCTGGCAATTCGGGTCCTACGACGCGTCCAAGATCTCCTACGCCGTCCAACCCGACTGGTACATGGGTTGGCTCGACGGAGCTCTGCGCATCATGCCGTCGTGGGAATTCGCCGGGTGGGGGCATACCATCCCCTTCGAGGTCCTGCTCCCTGCCGTGGTGTTCCCGGGCCTCATCTTCACCATCGCCATGCTGTGGCCCGCGCTCGAACGCAAGGTGACGGGGGACGACGAATTGCACAACCTGCTGGACCGCCCTCGCGACAGACCCAAGCGCACGGCGGCCGGCGCCGCCATGTTCGCCCTCTTGTTCACGCTCTTCGGGGCGAGCTCGACCGACGTCCTGGCCAACTTCTTCCACATCTCGCTCAACGAGGTCCTGTGGTTCTTCCGGATCGCTGTGTTCGTGATCCCGGTCATTGCCGGGTTGGTCACCTACCAGCTGTGCCGGGAGATGCAGGGCGTGCACGGGATCGGGAAGCGCAAGCGGTCCGTCATCGTGCAGCGGTCCCCCGAAGGCGAGTACAGCACCGTGCCGACGCCGCCACGACCCGACGACGTGCACACGGAGCTCGATCCCGAGCCCGTGCCGGTGCGCATCGACATCGAACCACTGGACAACGGCGGCCCGCGTGAGCCGGAGAGCTCACCCACGGGTGTGCGCCAGGTCACGCGCTGACCGAGCGGTCGTCCCGGGCCACCGCCCGCGACCTGTGGGTCGCACTCGAAACCGTCCACGCCGTCACCTACTTCGCGCCCGGGTGCCGCGCCGCGCTGCGTGAGGCGGGGCTACGCGGCTTCTGGCCCGGCTATTTCGCGGCCCGATCCGCCCCGCTCGGGCGGGTCGGGCCCGGACCGGTGGCCGCCGCGTTCTACAACTTCGATCCGGACATGGTTGCCCGGGCCGTACCGGGGTGCTGGGAGGTCGTGTCACCCGAGACGCTCTGCCGGGTGCGCGCCATCGCGGCCGCGGAGTCGCTGAACGAGGTCTGCAGCGTCGCCGCCCGATCCGTTCTCGTGGCCGCCCTGCCGCTGCTGCGCCACGCCGTCGAGGGCTGCACCGCGGCAGGGAGGGTCATGGGCGCCGCCAACCGGGCCCTGTGGCCGGTCATCGCGCCCGCCCTGGGCACGGCGGGGCTCGGCGAGGCATGGCAGGGGTGCACCACGCTGCGCGAGCACCGCGGCGACGGCCACAGCGCCGCGCTGCTCGTCCACGGGGTGCGAGGTCTGGAAGCCCATCTGCTGGCGGCGGGCACCAAGGCGATCCCCGCCGAGGTGCTGCGGGACAACCGCGGCTGGGGCGAGCAGGAGTGGGCGGCCGGGAGGGAGGCGCTCGCGGTGCGCGGCCTGCTCCACGCGGACGGGCGCGCGACGGACGCCGGGCGCACGCTGCACGGCGAGGTCGAGGATCTCACGGACCGGCTGGCCGAGCCCGCGTACGCGGGGCTGAGCGACACCGCGCTCGACGATCTCCACGGCGCCCTGTCGGCCTGTGCCGCCGATGTGGCGGCGTCCGGGCTGCTGCCCTTCCCCAACCCCATGGGGTTGCCCCGCGCCAGGGTGCGCTAAGCGCGCTGCGCCCGGCTGCGCTCGGCGGGCCTGGGTGGTGGCCAGCCCGCGACGAGACCGAGGTCCTTGCACAGCGCCCGCGAGGACACCATCTGCCCCGCGTGGCGCCCGGCCTCGGGGTCGTCACCGAGCCAGGCCGCCACTTCGCCGGCCACCTCGGGGGGCGCGGGGACGTGGCCCGCCCCCACCAGCACCTTGTCCATGCCCGACGCCCGCATGGACTCGGTGAGCGTCAGCCCCGGAGCGATCGAGAAGGCCCAGATGCCCTGCGACGCGAACTCCACGTGGCACATGTCGGTGACGCGGTGGAACGCCGCCTTGGCGGCCGCGTAGGCAACGCCCCACCCCCCGGCACCCGCCGGCGCCGGGGGCGTCGTGAAGGCGGCCTCGGAGAGCATGTTGACCAGGCGGCCCTGGCCGCGCTCGAGCATCTGGGGCAGCAGGAGCTGGGTCAGGAGGAGCGGGTGGAGGTAGTCGCCGACCAGGCAGCGCTCGGCCAGCTCGAGGGGGAGGTCGAGGATCCGGTCCATCGTGCCGGGCCCCTGGTAGATGGCGTTGTTCACCAGCACGTCGACCCGGCCGAGCTCCGCCAGCGCCACCGCGGCGACACGCTCGACCGACGTGCGGTCCATCAGGTCCATGGGCACGGCCAGACAGGCTCGGCCCAGTGCCTCGATCTCCGCCGCGGTGGAGTCCAGGCTGCCGGCGATCGGCAGCGGGTCGTCGTGGCGCAGCGCGCTCGACGGGAGGGCGCGGCCATCGCCCTCGTGCACCGTGCGGGCCGTGATGACCAGGTCGAAGCCCCGCCGGGCGAGAGCGACCGCGGCGCACCGCCCGATGCCGCGGCTGGCGCCGGTCACGAGAGCGACCCTCGTCGTGTCGGGCGCGCTCACCTACATCATCCCCGCGATCTGGTGCCCGCCGTCCACGTGGAGCACCTGCCCGTTGACGTAGGCCGCGGCGCCGCTGCAGAGGAACACGACGACCCGGGCGATGTCGTCGGGAGCCCCGAGGCGGCGGGTCGGGTTCGCCTCGGCCAGCCGGCGTTGGACGTCCGCGGGCACGATTGCCGCAGCCGTCTCGGTGAGGATGAACCCCGGCGCGATGGCGTTGGCCCTGATGCCGTCGCGCCCGTAGCGGACCGCCAGGTGGCGCGTGAGCTGGTTCAGGGCCGCCTTCGACACCCCGTAGGCCACCCTGGTCGACTCGCCGATGGTGCTCGTCCCCGACGAGATGGTCACGATGGACCCGCCCCCGCGCGCGGCCATGGCCGGGATGGCGGCACGGGCCAGGAGCAGTGCACCGCGCGTCGTGGTCTCGATCACGCGGTCCCACACACCGAGGTCGACATCCACGGCATCGGTGTCGAGGCGCGGATGGCTCCAGGCCGCGTTGTGGTCGATGCAGTCGACGCCCCCGAACTCGGCCACCGCCCGCTCGACGAAGGCGGTGACCGAGTCCTCGCTTCGCACGTCGCAGCGCACGCCGAGGGCCCGTCCGCCGGCGGCCATCACCGCGTCGGCCACCGACTCCGCCCCTTCGGGGGCCACGTCGCCGACCACCACCGCGGCGCCCTCCTGGCCCAGCCGGAGGGCCGTGGCGCGGCCGATGTCCGACGCCCCTCCGCTGAGGAGCACCACCTTGCCGTCGAGCTGCCCCACGTCAGTCCTTGCCGGCGGCGGCCCGCCCGGATGTCATGGCGTCATCGTAGGGTCCATGGTCCTTGGAGGTCACCTGGGGGCTTCAGGCGAGCGGAGGAGGAATTCCGTCAGCACTCGCGGCGAGTCCGGGATCCCAGGCGCACATCGCACAGGCATGACGGAACGCCGCGCGGGCGAACTCCAGCGCGAGCGCTCGTGGATCAGGGCCAGCGCGGACATCGTCCCAGTCGAGGATGTACTCACCCAGAGTTCCGTCCCAGCGAGCGTGTGGCACCGGAAGCTTCGCGCCGCCGAAGTCGTCTGGCGCCGGGTGGGCGTAGGCATAGAAGGCCGCTCTGCCATACCGCGCATCGCCGGGCCACCAGCCCACCGCCACTTCTTGCGCGTTCATGGCGTTGCGCATGATGAAGTCCTTCGATGGAGGCTCGGCGGGTTCGCCGGAGAACAAGTTCACGGCGAGATCGAACGAACCCCACCACGCATTGACCGGCGTCGATCGCCCGCGGTAGGGCGCCCGAAACTCGCCGAGGACGAGAGCAGCCTGAGTCGCTGCCGCGAAGTAGTCAGCAACCCGACCTGGGTCGTACCGCGTGTGTTCGGTGTCCTCGTCGAGCGGGACGCTCCACGGAACCTCTTGCGGCGCCGGGTCGATCTCGACCGGGCCACCGAGACGGCGAACTGCGGCCAACACCTCACGCGTCACGGCTCCCACCGCTCGATCGGGAGTGAGCGCGACGCGCTCGACCCGGCCGCTGCTGTGCTCGATCGCCGTCTCGTGGGCATGCAGATCGAGGACTACGACGAGAGACCCCGAACCGTCGGGTGCCCGCAGCGGGGCGGTCTCCCAACCCCGAGCGGTCAGACGGAGCGCCGTGTGCTGCAGCTGGTGCTCCGGTGGCGCCAACCTCACCGCCAACTTGCCGAGCACCTGGCTGTGCGCATGCAGCGTGTCGCACGTCTCTATCCACTGCTCGTACGAAGCCGCTGGCCAGTCCGACATGGCTGTACGGTAGCGAAGTAGGCGCCTCGGTTCCTCCGCCCGAGGGCTCCCCGGCCAGGGCGTCGGAGCCCAGCCCTCAGGCCCTCCACCGCCGCACCGACCGCAGCGTCACTCCGAACAGCGCCGCTGCAGCGGCGACGAGAAGGGCGGCCTCACGCTCCTGGAAGTCAAGGCCCCGTCGGGGCCTCCGACCAGGGGCTCCCCATGAGGCGGCCGGTCGCCGGATTGGGACGGGAAGCGGCCGGCATGGCACCATCGCGCGGTGCGAGTGCATCGCAGCTTCGCCTTTGTCGACGTGTCGGGGTTCACGGCGCTGACGGAGCTCGAGGGGGACGAACGCGCCGTCGACGTGCTGACCGCGTTCCGTGTGCTGCTGCGCGACATCTGCGCGCGCCGGGGCGTCCGGATCGCCAAGTGGCTGGGTGACGGCGTCATGCTGGTCTGCGTCGACACCCGCCCGCTGCTCGAGGCGGTCCTCGAGCTGCACTACGTCGTCGGCGTGGTCTCCGGGCCCGTCGAGACGGTCTCCATCCGCTCGGGCGTGAACGCGGGCGAGGTGATCCTGATGGAGGGCGACGACTACATCGGGCACTGCGTGAACGTGGCGGCTCGCCTGTGCGACCTGGCCCCGGCCGGTGAGGCACTGGCCGCGCCCTCGGTCATGGAGCACCTGCCCAGCTGGGGGCTCGCGGTGTCGGAGACCCACATCTCGCTGCGCGGCGTCGAGAGGCCGGTGCCGGCATCGAGCATCCGGATGGCCCTCGGCGGGCCTGACGGCTCCCTCGACCCCATCTGCGGCCTGCCCCTGACCCACGACACGGCGGAGGAGATCGCCCACGACGTCCGGGGCTCGGTGGTGCTGTTCTGCTCGCCGGGGTGCGTCGACACCTGGCGCCGCCGGCCGTCCCGCGCCGGGCCGGACTGAGGGGCGGCGCCGGGGCATCCGCCTCCCGGCTCGCTCAATCCGGGTTTCCATCTTGCCGATACCAAGCGTGCGAGACGGGAGAAGCCGGAACCCGGTATGGGTCATACACCAGCACACGACACGACGACCAACGTGGCCAGCTTCTGGCGGAGCTACGTCCACATCGGCGTCCTGACCTACAGCATGGGTGCCTTCGCCGTCGTGGTCTATGCACTGGCCACGCCTGGCGGCCCCCACCGCCAGGCGCTCGTCATCCTCGGGTGCTTCAGCCTGGCCGCTTCGGTCGGGCCCTTCCGGTGGCTGGGGCTGCGGCTCGTCTCGACCCGGTGGTCGAAGGTGTTCTTCACGTCGTGGGCTGCGTCGACCTTCGTCCTCGTCGCGTTGGCCGCCGTCCTCGACGGCGGTGTCCGCAGCCCGATCTCGTACTTCCTCGTCCTCCCGATGCTCTTCGCCGGCCTGGCCTACTCGGCGGGGACGGTGACGCTCCTCGGCGCCTTCGGCGTGGTGACGACGCTGGTGGTCGGCGTGCTGACACCGGACCCGAGCTGGCCCACCACGGCGTTCCTGGCGGTGGCGATGGTCATCGCGGGCCTGATCACCGCGGCGGCGGCGCTCAACCGCGATCGCCTGATGGCACATCTGATGGCGGCGGCGAACCTGGACGCGCTCACCGGTTGCCTCAGCCGGGGGGCGTTCCAGGAGCGCCTGGAGCACGAGTCGAAGCTGGCCAAGCGCCACCGGGCGACGTTCAGCCTCATCGTGGCGGACCTGGACAACCTCAAGACGCTCAACGACTCCGGTGGCCACCATTCCGGGGACCGGGCCCTGCGGTCGCTGGCCACCGTGCTGTCGCAGGCGGCCCGGGGAACCGATGTCGTCGGGCGCCTCGGCGGTGACGAGTTCGCGATGCTGCTCCACGAGACCGACCAGGATGCCGCGCTGGCCGTGGCGATCCGGCTGAAGGACGCCATGCAGGCGGCGAACGGCTCGGACCTGGTGACGGCCAGCCTCGGGGTGAGTACCTGGCTCGGCTCCGCCGACCGGCCCGACGAGCTGCTGCGGCGGGCCGACGAGGCGCTCTACATCGCCAAACGGGCGGGCCGCAACCGGTGCGCGCAATGGGAGCCCCCGACATCGGAGGCCCAGGCGGGGCCCCGATGGCTCGGCCGGCGCCCGCGCCGGGCCGAGGCCCCCAGCGGGGCCTGAGCCTCGCTAGGCCTCGCCGAAGCCCGCCCGGGCCGAGGTGGCCGTCGCGTCGTCGAGCAGCGGGTGGGCGTAGATGTCGAGGAGGGCCAGGGCCATCACGCGATCACCCTCGGGCTCGAACATGTCCGCGCCCAGCGCCCGCGACACGTGCTCGTGGAGGAGCGGGATGCCGAGGGCCATGGCCGTCACCAGCGCGGCCCGGATCCGGCGGTCGACGACGGGAGGATCGGCGCGGCTGTCGTCGGAGCGCGCGAGCCACACCTCGGTCATGGTCACCATCTCGTCGAAGATCGGCCCCGCGGTGGCGGATCCGTCGGTCAGGGATCGGGCGATGTAGTGCCCGAACCGCTTCGAGGCCTCCCTGGCGCGCGCCGTGCTGCCGGGATCGGCCAGGATCTGCGAGTTGAGATGGCGCAGTGCCTCGAACACGTACTCGTCGCAGGCCACGCGGAGGGCGTCCTTCGACCCGTAGTGGTGGCGGAGCAGGCCCGGAGAGACACCGGCGGTCCGCGCGATCCCCCTGATCGTCGCGCGGTCGTAGCCCTCCTCGGCGAAGTGCGCCAGGGCCGCCTCGCGGATGCGGGCGCGTGCCGTCAGGTCCTCGAAGGCGACGGCCCCGTTGACGATCGGGCTCCTCACGGAGGCCGACGGATCGCTGCGGCCGGTCGTCATTCCCCCTGCAGGTCCCTTCCCCTGAACGCCAGCCCTCCCACGAGCGCGCAGGCGACGCCGATGGCGGTCATGATCCCGTTCGCCTCCCAGTCCGGTGGCACGGCCGGAGCCGATGCCATGTGGTGGAAGACCGAGGTGTCGAGGACCCAGTGGTTGGTGGCCCCGATCCCTCCGACGATGACGACGAGGAAGGACCAACCCAGCACCCCGTAGACGACGACGGAGGTCGTCCGTGGCCGCGTCCCGAAGGCGAGGACGCCGATGCCGAGAATGGTGATCGCCGGGGGGACGAGGTTCACCCCCGCCTGGAGCATCGTCGTGAGACTGACGCCGGAGTGCTGGCTGTCGGCGCCCAGCCACGCCAAGAATCCCGCGCCGACGCCGCTCACGACGAGCACCACTGCCGCGATGGCGAGTCTTCCGGACAGCCACGAGGCCCGGGAGACCGGCCGGGCGAGCAGGTGGTCGAGCCTGCCCCCCGACTCCTCCCCGCGCGCCGCGGTGACCTGGCCCGCAGCGACGAAGGCGACCAGGACCGCCAGCACGAGGAAGCACACGCCCAGCACCGCATCGGCCCCCGTCCCGGGCGCGCCGAGCTTCGAGAACACCTCCTTGACCGATGACCCCGAGATCGTCGCGCCGGCGGACTTCGCGATGAGCCCGTAGAGCAGCGCGGCGGCGGCGATCGCCACCCACCAACTGATGACGGAGGCGCGCAGCAGGCGGATCGCCAGGCCCGCTGGGCCGAACAACAGCGCGAGGTGCGGCCGGGAGCGCGAACGGTCCGGCAGGATGCTGGCGCCGGCGTCCCGCGTGCCGGCGAGGCGGACGGCGCCGACGGCGAGGACCGCGTTGAGGGCGACGATCGGCAGGAAGGCGAGCGGCTGCGGGTCGGTGATCGGTTGGAGCTCCTCCACCCATCCGAGCGGGGAGGTCCAGATCAGCCAGTGCAGGCCCACGCCTGCGTCGGCGATCATCCGCAGCGCGTAGCTGACCCCGAGGAAGACGGCCGCGTACGAAGCGGCCTGCCGCCGGGTCGCCGCCAGCTGGCTCGTCAGCGCCCCGACGCCCAGGAACATGACCGCGGTCGCCACCACCGCCAGGGCCAGGTACAGCGACGCTCCCGCCCCGATGTCGACCTTCGATCCCCGCCCGGAGAGGACGGTGATCACCGCGGTGACGTACCAGAGGGTGACGGCGCCGGCCGCGAGGCCGGCCAGGGTCTGGCCCGTGGCGCCCCTCCGGGTGGTCCGGCCGGTGAGCAGGAGCTCCCAACGACCGCTGTCCTCCTCGCCGCGCAGCAGCCTGGTGCTCGTCAGGAGCCCCCACACGGCACCGAGGATCATGAGCGTCATGGAGATCTTGAACACGGTGAACCCGCCGACCGTCTGGAGCTGCGGAGCAGGCCCGAACAGCGCGCTCGTGGCCTTGTTGGAGCCATAGGCGGTGGCCAGCGCGTCGCGTTCGGCCTGTGTGACGTAGATCCTCGTGTAGCTCACCTCCGACGAGACGATGCTGATCCCGAAGATCAGGCCCCACAGGGCCCCGGAGCGGATGGCCCTGCGGGCGCTGAGGCGTGCGACGACGGTGCCGGGGGACCGTTGGGCCCGGACCGGCGCGACGGGCGCCGCCACCGCGAGGTCAGCGTGCACGGCCGTCCTCGCCGTACTGGGCGAGGAACAGTTCCTCGAGCGAGGGCTCGCGGCTGACGAGCTCGCTGACGCCGGCGTCGGCCAGGACCCGCAGCAGTGGTTCGATGGGGCCCCGTACCTGGCAGCGCACCACGCGACCGTTCGTCTCGACCGAGCTCACGCCGGGCACGCCCGAGAGGTCGGGGACGGTGCCGTCGAAGGTCGCCTCCACGCTGAGCGCGCTGAGGTGGCGCATGTCGGCCAGGGTGCCGATCTCCACCAGGCTCCCCTCGCGCAGGATGCCCACCCGGTCGCACAGCGCCTCGACCTCGCTCAGGATGTGCGAGGACAGGAACACCGTCTGGCCACGATCGCGGGCCTCGCCGATGCAATGGCGGAAGGCCTGCTCCATCAGGGGGTCGAGTCCATTGGTCGGTTCGTCGAGGAGGAGGAGGTCCGGCCGGACCATCAGCGCGGCGACCAGAACGATCTTCTGGCGGTTCCCCTTGGAGTAGGCCCGGACCTTCTTGGTGGGATCGAGGTCGAACCGATCGAGCAGCTCGGCCCCGTAAGCCTCGTCCACCTCTCCGTGGACCCGTCCGAGGAGCGCCAGGGTCTCGCCACCGGTCAGCGACGGCCACAGGTTCGCCTCGCCGGGCACGAAGGCGAGGCGCCGGTGGGTCTCGACCGGCTGGCGCTCGCAGTCGAGTCCGAAGACCTCGGCGCGCCCCTCGGTCGGGCGGCTCAGGCCCAGCAGGAGCCGGACGGTCGTCGTCTTGCCTGCCCCGTTCGGGCCCAGGTAGCCGACCACCTCACCCTGGCCGACCTCGAGGTCGAGGTGGTCGAGCGCGACGACGTCGCCGTAGCGCTTGGTCAGCCCTTCCGTCCGTATGGCTGTGGCCACGGGGGACCGCCTTCCCGTCCCTGGGGACTATACGTGCGTATTTTTGACTGTCCGTTCGTATGGTACCCCGGGTGGGGGGGTGCGACGGGCCCGTTTGACATGTGACTAGAAGGTCACATATATTGACGGGGTGGACGAGGTGTTCAAGGCACTGGCCGACCCCACCCGGCGGGAGTTGCTCGACGAGCTCTTCCGGGAGGACGGCCAGACCCTGGGCATGTTGGAGGAGAGGTTCTCCATGTCGCGCTTCGGCGTCATGAAGCACCTCAAGGTGCTGGAGGAGGCCGGCCTCGTGGTGACGAGGCGGCGGGGGCGCGAGAAGCTCCACTTCCTCAACCCGGTGCCGATCCGGCTCGTCCACGACCGCTGGGTCAGCAAGTACTCGGAGCCCTGGGTGGCAGGGCTCAGCGAGATCAAGGAGAGACTGGAGAGGCCAATGGAAAAGGTGTACGAGATCTTCATCAAGACCACGCCCGAGCGCCTGTGGGAGGCGATCGTCGATCCCGAGATCCGGGCCAAGTACAACTTCGGCGCCGCGGTCAATTCGGACTGGAAGGTGGGCTCGCCGATCAGCGTCGACGTGGCCAGGCACGCCGTCCACCTCGGCGAGGGCGAGGTGCTCGAGGTGGACCCGCCGCGGCGCCTCGTCCACACCATGGCCGCCCTCTGGGACGACGACGTGCGCGCCGAGGGCTTCTCGCGGGTCACCTGGGAGATCGAGCAGGTGGGCGACTCGTGTCACCTCACGCTCACCCACGACCAGCTGCGCGAGGGCGCCAACGCGCAGATCTTCGGCGGCTGGCCCATGGTCCTCTCGGGCCTCAAGACCTGGCTCGAGACGGGCGAGCTGCTCACCACGCCCGGCTCGATCATGTACGCCTGAACAGCCGGCACAACAACCGAGAGGAGCAAGTGAGGTCCCGTGGCGTCGATGCCGACGACGTGCTGCGCTGGCCCGGTGTCCCGCCCATGTTCGCCTTCCGCGATCAGGACGGCAACGGGCTCGAGATCGTCGAGGCCTGAGCGCGGACCGCCGGCCGCGCCCGGTCGTACGCCGACATGGCCAGCGTGAGGACGCCGAAGCCGGCGCCGAGGAGGCAGACTCCGGCCCAGCCGTGGGTGCCGTAGAGGGCGCCGGCGCTGACCGAGCCCACGGCGCCGCCCAGGAAGTAGCAGACCATGTAGGCGCTGTTGATGCGGCTGCGCGCATCGGGGCGCAGCGCGTAGATCACCGCCTGGTTCGTGATCTGCATGCCCTGGGTCCCGATGTCGAGCACGACGATGCCGATGATGAGGGCGGCCAGTGAGGTGCGCCCGGCCCACAGCAGCGCGAAGGAGGCCGCCAGGAGCACCCCGGTGCCGACGGTGGTGGCGGTGGCCCGCGCCGAGTCGGCGAGCTTGCCGGCCAGGTTGGCGGCGAGGATCCCGCCCGCGCCCACGAGGCCGAAGAGCCCGATGACCGCGTTGGAGTAGCGGTAGGGGCTCCCCGAGAGCAGGAAGGCGAGCGTGGTCCACAGCACGCTGAAGGCGGCGAAGGCGCAGGCGCCGTGCCAGGCCCGCCGGCGCAGCACGGGCTCGGTGGCCAGCATGCGCAGCGACCCGCCGACCAGTTGGCCGTAGCTGCGGTGCGGTCGTCGGCCCTCCGCCGGCAGCGCCCGCCACAGGACGAAGGCGAAGGCGACCATCAGCACGGCCGAGAACCAGTAGATGGCGCGCCACCCGGCCGCCTGGGCGACCAGCCCCGACACCGTGCGGGCCAGCAGGATGCCCATGAGCAGGCCCGTCATGATGCGGGCCACCACGCGGCCGCGGCGCTCCTCGGGCGCCAGGTCGGCCGCGAAGGGGATCATGACCTGCCCCGCGACCGACGCGCCACCGACGGCGACCGAGGCCAGGCCGAAGAGCCAGAGGCTCGGTGCCAGCGCGCAGCCGACCAGCGCGACAGCGGAGACGAGGAAGAGCCGCGTCACCAGCGCGCGGCGCGGGTGGAGGTCCCCGAGCGGGACGACGAGGAGGAGACCGGCGGCGTAGCCGATCTGGGTCGCGGTGATGATCGACGACGTCGGCCCCGGCCCGCTGTGGAAGCTGCGCGCCACCTGGTGCAGGACGGGCTGGGCGTAGTAGAGGTTCGCCACCACGGCGCCGGTGGCGACCGCGATGAGCGCGACGAGCGCCCGTGAGAGCGCGTGTTCGTGTGCTGGGGCTGCCACCGGGTCAGGCTACCGGTGGCCCGTCCAGCGTCAGACGTTGCCCCCGCGCCGGCTCTCGGCGGTCACGCCGGTGAGCGCGGTCAGGATCAGTGGCACGCCGATGAACAAGAGCCACGCGCCGAAGACCAGTGCCAACACCGTCATGAAGGCACCCATACCCATGACGAAGGGCCAGATGGAGGTGCCGGGGAACGCGTCGATGTTGCCCGCTCCGTCCGCCATCTCGGCGTCCACCCGGTCGGAGGAACGCTCGCCGGCGACGGGGATCTTGCCCCAGAAGAAGTACTTGTGGCCGTGGAAGCGCCGGTACCAGAAGAAGTAGTAGCCGCCGGGCAGGAAGCCGAGCAGCGTGGCGCCCAGGAGCATGACTGCGCCCCCGTCCTCGTAGGCCCAGAACCAGTAGACGAGGCCGATGAGCCCGAAGAACAGCCCGAGGAAGAGGAGGAAGACCGCCGAGACCCTCATACCGTCTCCTTGACCCTTCCGTTCCCGCTCCCGTTCCCGCTCCCGTTGGCGTGCCCGTTGTGGGCGCCCTTGCCGTGGGGCACGGTCAGGGCGTCAGGGTGGTTGTAGTCCCACGTGGGCCGCTCCGAGCGGATCGGCGGCAGATGCGTGAAGTTGTGGTGCGGCGGCGGGGAGGTGGTCGCCCACTCCAGGGTCTGCGCGTCCCACGGGTTGTCGCCGGCGGGGATCGGCTTGCGCCACGAGACCACGAAGTTCACCAGCAGGAAGGCGAACGAGGCGGCGATGATGAACGCACCGACCGTCGACACGATGTTGTAGCTCTGCCAGCCGAGGTTCGACGGGTAGCTGGCCACCCGGCGCGGCATCCCGAGGAGTCCGACCACGTACTGCGGCATGAAGGTGATCCAGAAGCCGATGAACATCAGCCAGAAGTGCCACTTGCCCAGGCTCTCGCGCAACATGCGGCCGAACATCTTGGGGTACCAGTAGTAGACGCCCCCGAAGCCGGCGAACACCGCCGTCCCGAAGAGGACCTGGTGGAAGTGGGCCACCACGAAGTAGGTGTCGTGCGTGGCGAAGTCGATCGGGGGCGACGCCAGCATGATCCCCGTCACCCCGCCCATGAGGAAGGCGAAGAGGAACCCGAGACAGAACAGCATGGGCGTGGTGAATTGCAGCTGTCCGTGCCACATGGTGCCGATCCAGTTGAAGAATTTGATGCCGGTCGGCACGGCGATCAGCAGGCTGAGGAAGGAGAAGAACGGCAGCAGCACGGCCCCGGTGGTGAACATGTGGTGGGCCCACACACCGGTCGAGAGGGCAGCGATGGCCATGGTGGCGAAGACCATGCCCTTGTACCCGAAGACCGGCTTCTTGGAGAAGACCGGGAGGACCTCCGTCACGATGCCGAAGAACGGCAGGGCGAGGATGTAGACCTCGGGATGGCCGAAGAACCAGAAGAGGTTCTGCCAGAGCAACGGTGACCCACACGATCGCATGGGCAGGCCGTTCACCAGATGGCAGCCGACCGCCGTGTAGATGTGGGTCCCGAAGTGGCGGTCGGCGAAGAGCATGATCAGCGCCGCGGTGAGGACGGGGAAGGCGATGAGGATCAGGATCCCCGTCACCAGCATGTTCCAGGTGAAGATGGGCATGCGGAACATGGTCATGCCCGGCGCGCGCAGGTAGAAGATCGTCCCGCACAGGTTGACGCCCGTGAAGATGGCGGAGAACCCGGTGAGGGCGAGCGCCATGATCCACAGGTCGGGCCCGGCGCCCGGAGAGCTGGTGGCGCTCGACAGCGGCGCGTAGGCCACCCAGCCGAACTGCGCGGCGCCGCCGGCCACGAAGATGGTCATCAGCATGGTGATGGAACCGGTCAGGTACAGCCAGTAGCTGAGTGCGTTGAGGCGGGGGAAGGCCATGTCGGGCGCACCGATCTGCAGCGGCACGATGTAGTTGGCCAGGCCACCGAACGCGAACGGGCCGGCGAAGAGGTACAGCATCAGGCTGCCGTGCATGGTGAACAGCGCGTTGTACTGACCGAAGCTGAGGAGCGACGAGTGCGGCGAGGTGAGCTGCAGCCGCAGGATGAGCGCCGTGATCCCCGAGAGATAGAAGATGACGATGGAGGTGATCATGTAGCTGAGCCCGATCACCTTGTGGTCGGTCGAGGTCAGCCACTTGAGGATGCCGGTGGGGCCGTGGGCCTCGTGCCCGCCGTGGTCCGGCTCGTGCCCGTCACCGGGCACCTCGGGTGGAAGGTGCAGCTCTGTCGGTTCGTGTGTCTCGACGGGTGGAGCGATGACGTCAGTCACCGTAGAGCGCACCTCCTGTGTTGCCGGTGTTCCCGCTGCCCGAGTTGCCGGAGTTGCCCGAATTGCCAGAGTAGCTCGGCACGGTCCCGTTCTGGTTGGCGTGCAGGTCGGCCGGGAGCTGGCCGATGGAGTTCGGGTGCGCCCGCTGGTACGCGCCGGTGACACGCAGCCAGGTCGCGTAGGCCGACGGTGACACCGAGCGGACGTTGAAGAACATCAACGAGTGGTAGAGCCCGCACAGCTGGGTGCACTGGCCGCGGTAGACGCCGTCGTGCAGCACGTTGAAGTCGAAACTGGTCCAGTAGCCCGGGCTGGCGTAGCGGCTGAAGTTGAACTCGGGCACGTAGAAGCCGTGCAGCACGTCGTAGGAGCGGAGGTAGATCCGCACCGTCTGGCCGGTCGGGATCACCATGGTCGGGGCGTCGGTGGTCTGGCCGATGACCTTGACGCCGTTGGGGTACTCGAACTCCCAGCCCCACTGGAACGCGTAGACGTGGAGCGAGGTGGCCGGGTCCGGCTCCACGGCGGTGACCTTGTTCTCGACCAGGACGGTGGCCACGAAGAGCCCGAGCACGATCAGGATCGGCACCACCGTGTAGGTGATCTCGGTGAGCGTGTGGTACTGGGTCTGCACCGGCATCTCGTCGGAGCGGCGGCGGTAGCGGAAGACGGCCCAGAGGATGAGCAGGAGCGTGATGCCGCCCACCACGATGCCGGCGATGAAGAAGCCCTGCCAGAGATGGAACGTGGAGCGGGCCTGCGTCGTGGCGCCCTTGTAGGCCCCGAAGGTCGGGAGCTGGCACCCGGTCAGGAGGAGGGCGCCGAGAGCCACCGCGCCGGCCGCCAGCCGCCGTGGGCTCTTACGACTGCGAGCTGGGATTTCGGGCGTGTCGGGTGGGGGGCCGGTCAGCGACGAGTCCACGGCGCTGACACTATCGAACCGCGCAAAAAAACCTCTAATCGGCAGTCCGGTGACTCGACGGCCCGGCGGACCGGTGCCGCCGGCGTCAGTGCGGGTGGGGGCGCGGCGGTGCCGCGGACTCGTTGGAGGCCCAGGTGAACACCCCTCTCGCCATGGTGGAGGTGGCCCGGGCGGCCCGGGCCGCGTTCACCTCCCGGCGCACGCGCTGCACCCCTGCGTCGTCCGGGTCGGCCAGCCAGGCGTGCTCCGCCAGATGGCCAGCGACGCGCAGCGCCCCCTCGGCCTGCTCGGGCTCCGAGTCGGGAGCGTCCCGCGCCAGCGCCAGGAGCTCGAGGGCGCGGTCGGCCAGTGCTCCCGGGCCACCGGCGAGCGCGGCCAGCTCGGCCGACAGGGCGCGCTCGGGTGCCGGCTTGAGCGTGGCCGGGTTGCCGTCCCACCAGCCGCCGTACTGGCGCCAGACCGTGTGGACGATGAATTCGGGCTCGTCGTAGACCGGCCGCAGGTAGGGCCGCGCCTCGAGCTCGGCCGGGGCGCGGACGCCGTGGATGGCGTCGTCGAGCCGGCCACCGGCGTTCATGACGGCCAGCGTCTGGTCGACCAGGGAATCGAGCAGGTCCGCCGTGTCGGTGAGGGCCCGGCGGACCCGGTCGGCCCCGATGACGGGGAAGCCGTGCCCGGGCAGGAGGAACTCGGCCTCGAGCTGCAGCATGCGGCGTAGCGCGGCCGCCCACTCCCTCGGGTAGCGCTGCACCTTCTGCGGGTTCCCGGCGTTGGGCGAGGCCCAGATGAAGAGGTCGCCGCAGCACAGCACACGCCGGTCCGCCTGCCACGTGATGGTGTGGTCGTCGGTCTCGCCCTTCTCGTGACGGAGGGAGAAGTCGACGCCGCCGACGCTGAGGTCCAGGGTGTCGTGGTAGGTCCGGTCCGGGTAGCGGTACTCGGTGGGCCAGTTCAGATCGGTGAAACCGAACTGCCGCCGGTTGATGATGGTGTTGTAGCCGGCGGTGAAGATGTAGCGGTCGAAGCGGGCCGGCAGGGCGTGGTGGGCGATGACCTCGGGAGCCTCCCAGCCCCGGGATGCGGCCTCCTCCTCCCACACCGGCACGCCGAACACGTGGTCGATGTGACCGTGGGAGTAGATGGCGGTGTCGAGGCGGGTCGGGCTCCACGTGCGGATGTCGTCGTGGACGACCTTGGCCAGCGGTGCACTGCCGGTGTCGACGAGGAGGAGGCCGTCGTCGGTGGCGAACGCCGACACGTTGGCGAAAGAGGGGCAGAAGCCGACCCCGTCGGTGATCTCGACGAAGCCACCCATGTGGTCCACCGGGTGGAAGGTCGCCGTCGAGATCTCGCCGTTCCAGAGGCGGTCGGCAACGGCCAGGACGTCAGATGACATGCGCCCCCCTGTGGTCGGGCCTCGTGGTCGGACGCTCGGCGACGCCGGTCACGCCGGTCATGCCGGCGGCCGCGTCAGGCGCCCTGGGACTTCTCCTCTGCCGAGGTCGGGGCCGGCGTGTCCGCCGCCGTCGAGGTGCCGTTGGTGCTCTCGGCCCCTTCGGCCTTGCCCTCCGCCATGCCCTTCTCGAACTGGTTCTTGGCCGAGCCGAGGTTGCGGGCCAGCTTCGGGATGGCGGCGCCGCCGAAGAGGAGCACCACGAGGACGATGGCCACGATGAGCAGGTCGGGCCCGAAAATGTCAGCCAGCATAAGAATCTCCTTCACCCGGGACCACGTGGTGGTGGGCTGGGTCCAAGGTTAGACCCATTCCACCGGGGCAGTACCCGCACTCGACGTTCGCGTCACATCTGTTCGGGGTCAGCCCGCCAGCAGGATGCCCATCACCAGGGCGGCCACGCTGGCCACGCCGCCCACCGAGCCCCACAGGGCCAGCTGGCCCTTGGTGGTGGCCCGCTGGTGGAGCCAGACGGCCAGCCCGGCCAGGAGCACCACGGCGATCTTGGCCATGAGCACCGCCTTCCAGGCCGAGTCCTGCGACGAGTAGTGGACCGCCGTCACGTTCCACACCCCGGTCACGAGCAAGAGGGCGTAGGCGGGCCAGGCCATGCGGGCGAAGGCCCGGGCCAGCGTCTTGGGAGCGTCGCCCCCCAGGCCCCGGGCAGGGCCGACGAGGCCCGTCATCACGATCTGCCCCCCCACCCACACCGTGGCGGCGAGGACGTGGAGCGTCAGGCGGACGGTGTCGAGCGCCGGGGCGAGCATCGGGTTACTTGCCCTGCCACCTGGGGGGGCGCTTCTCGGCGAAGGCGACCGGGCCCTCCATGGCGTCGGCCGAGGAGAAGACGACGCGGACCGCATCGGCGTTGATGGCCCAGCCGTCGGACTCGGGCACCTCGGCGGCACGCTTCATCACGCTCTTCGAGTAGCGCACGGCCAGCGGTGCGTTGGCGGCGATCCGCTCGGCTAGCGCGACCGCCTCGTCCAGCAGCGCCTCGCGGGGCACGACCTTGTTGACGAGGCCGAGCGCGTAGGCCCGCTCGGCGTCAATGGCGTCACCGGTCATGGCGAGCTCGAGCGCCAGCGCCATGGGCAGCCGCTTGGGCATCCGGATCAACCCGCCGGCGCCGGCGATCAACCCGCGCTTGGCCTCGGGGATCCCGAAGGTGGCGTGGTCGGCCGCCACCACGAGATCGCAGGAGAGCATGATCTCGAAGCCACCCGCCAGAGCGGAGCCGTTCACCGCGGCGATGAGCGGCTTGGGGAAGTCGCGCTGGGTGAGGCCGCCGAAGCCGCCGCTCGCGCCCATGATGTCGCCGCCCTCGCCGCTGCTGAAGGCCTTGAGGTCCATGCCGGCGCTGAACGCCTTGTCGCCGCTCCCGGTGATGACGACCACCCAGCAGTCGGGGTCCTCGGCCAACTCGTCCATGGCCGCGGCCATGGCCCGGCTGACGCCGCCGTTGATGGCGTTGCGGGCCTCGGGCCGGTTGATGGTGAGGATCTCCACGTTGCCGCGGCGTTCCCGCAGCACTTCGTCAGCCATGGTGCTCCCTTCGCTGGTGCCCCCGCCGTCGGTCGGCGCCTGTGCGCCGCCGAGGCTACCGGCGCCCGTCAGGGGAGGGGAATCTCGGGCGGGCCGTCGCTCTCGGGAGCCGGACGTGTCGTCAACCGCGAGTCGAGGGCCGCCGCCTCGAGCTGCACCCGCCTGCTGTAGAGCGCGGTGAAGGCGAAGAGGCCGCCGATGACGCTGGCCGTGATGAAGGGCGAGATGGCGAGGAACGTCCCCGTGGGCACGACGTCGGCCAGGGTCAGGCGGCACGACGCCTCGACGAGGAGGCCGATGCCCCACACCACCGAGAGGACACGGAACGTGTGGCGCCCGACCGGCAGATCGTGCAGCCGGTCGAAGGCGGACACCTTGTCGGGGTCGTTCCCGGCGGAGAGGTAGCGGCCCACGTAGAACAGCGCGGGGCGGTCGTGGGTGAAGAGGGTGACGATGCACGCGACACCGAAGAGCGCGGTGAAGAAGGCGTCCCGGACCTTCAGCACGTACGCGTTGCCGCCCAGGAGCGTCGAGCTGACGACGCCGACGACGAAGCCGAGGAGCACCACGGCGCCGACGACGTCGACCGTGCGCCGGCGGATGCCCTGCAGGAGGATCCAGGCCACCGAGAACCCGCCGGCGACGACGAGGGCCGTGGCGTCGGTGCCGACGTGAGGGCGGACCAGGAAGTAGACGCCGATCGGCAAGGCGGCGCCGAAGACCAGGCTGGGCAGGTGCTCGCGGAGGGAGGGGATCCCGGGTTGCCACGCAGGGCCGGGCGGGGGAGGCGCCTCGCCGCCGCCCTCCGCTGCCTCGGGCTCCATCGGCCAAGGGTACCGCCGCCCGTTCCGGAATCCGCCGCGTAGGATCGTCGGGTGACGTTCGTGGTCCACGTCGTGGAATTCCTCCTCATCGCCGGGCTCGTGGCCGCGCTCGGGCTCGCCGCCGCCTTCCTGGTGGCGCGCAGCTATGTGCGCCGGCACTGGCGGCTGCTCAGGGGTCACGTGGCGACGCGCGGCGTCCTGGCCACGTTCGCCGTCCTGTCGGCGGGCCGGGAGCGCTACGGGGCGCGGGCCACGCCGGAGGAGCTCAGCCGGGGCACGGCGGCCCGGGTACGCCGCCGCATGTGGGTCGCGGTCGAGGATGCCGAGGTCGCCGTCGCCCACGCCGAGTCCCGTGATGCCCCGGTGGCCGAGCTGCCGACGGTGTGCCGCTCCCTGCGCTCGGTGGCCGGGGAGCTCAATGGGCTGCTGCGGCTCGAGCACCGCTTGCCGCGCGGCACGGAACGGGCCGACGCGGTGCGGCACCAGGTGGCCGAGGTGATCGGGGCGGCCAGGGACGTCCAGGCGGCCGCACTGCGGGCAGGGAGCGATGCCACCGAGCCGCAGGTGCGCTCCATGGTGCGCCAGGCGCGCGACGAGGTCGACATCGTGTCGGCCGCGCTGTCGCGCATGCGTTCGATCGCGCAACCCCATTGAGGTCGCCGTCGGAATGAACCTGCTCGGCGAGGGCTTCGCCGCCGGCGTGGCGACGTCGGGCTACCAGATCGAGGGCGGTTTCAACGGCGAGGGGGAGCCGCACAACAACTGGTCCGGCTGGGAGGCCACCGGCCGGGTGGCGCGTTCGGGCCTGGCGTGCGACTTCTGGCGGCATCCGGCCGAGGCGCTGGACCGGGCCGCCGCCATCGGCTGCAACGCGTTCCGGCTCTCGGTGGAGTGGGCCCGCCTCGAGCCCCGTCCCGGGGCGTTCGACGACGCCGCGCTGGAGCGCTACGCCGAGATCCTCGCCATGTGCGCGGCACGGGGCCTCGAGCCCGTGGTGACGCTGCACCACTTCACCCACCCGTGGTGGCTGGGCGAGGAGTTCTGGCTGCGCCCGGGCTCCCCTGACGTCTTCGCCCGCCACGTCGCCCGCGTCGCCCAGGCGCTCGCCCCCTACTGCCACCGCTGGGTGACGGTCAACGAGCCGAACATCGTGATGCTCATGGGCTGGATCGAGGGCGCCTGCCCGCCCGGCCGGCGCATGGCGCTCTCCGACGCGTTCTGCGTCCTCGACAACCTGCTCACCGCGCACGTGCTGGCCGCCGACGCCGTGACGGGCGTGCAGCGCCACGCCGAGGTGACTCTCAACACCAGCTCGTCATCGGTCTACGAGCTCGACCGGATGCTGCTCGACCTGCTCTCTCTGCGCGAGGCCGGCGTCGACCCGAGCGACGTCGACCGCTACGTGGACGAGCGCCGCGCGGTCCACGACGCCGCGTTCCCGCCGCGCCACGCCGGTGAGGCGGCCCTGCGCCGGTTCTTCGCCGCCGTGACGCCCTACGGCTCGGAGCACGCGCCCGGGTGGGGCGCCGCCTGGGCCCGCCTGCGCGGCCTCACGCGGCGCTCCACGCCACGCCGCGCGGTGGCAGCGGCGCACGCATCGTCGCGGCCCCGCTCCCTCGACGCCGTCGGCTTCGACTGGTACGACCCCGTGGCCAGCCACGCCATCCGCGTCCCGGGCCGGCGCCGGGCCGACGGGGGGCGCGACTGGTCCTTCGGGCGGGCGCTCTGGGACACCGAATCGCATCCCGCCGGACTGCGCTCCTGGTGTGCCACCGAGTCCGCCCTGCGTCCCGGCGTCCCGCTGTGGGTGGTGGAGAACGGCATGGCGACCCGGGTGCGCGACGGGCGGTCGCAGCCCCGGGAGGACGGCATGGACAGGCCCCGCTACGTGCGCGAGCACCTGGGGGCCGTGGCCGACGCCGTGGCCGCCGGGGTGCCCGTGCGTGCCTACCTCCACTGGTCGCTGGTCGACAACTACGAGTGGGGCACCTACGAGCCGCGCTTCGGCCTCTTCGGCCTGGACCGCAGCGATCCGACGACGGTGCGCTGGATGGACACCGACGCCCAGGGGGACGACGCCGCGGGGGAGTTCGCCCGGGTGCTCGCCGGACTGCGCGCCGGGGACCGCTCGGTCCTCGACCCTCCGGCCTGACCCCCTCGGTCAGCCGGCCGCGTCGCTCCCGGGTGCGGCGGACTCCGAGGGCCCCTCGATATCGCGCTTCTCCCTGCGGCGGTGGCGCACCACGAGCACCACGAGGACGACGGCGATGAGGGCGAGCAGGATGTCGGACGCGATCCCGGTCGCCTTCTCGACCCGCTCCCCCACGAAGTAGCCGAGGAGGACGTAGAGGAATCCCCAGCAGATGCCGCCCAGCGCATTGGCGGGCAGGAAGATGCGGTAGCGCATCTTCGACATGCCGGCCAGCCCCGGGACGACGGCGCGCAGGAAGGCGGAGAAGCGGCCCACGAACACGGCGACTGCGCCGCGGCGGCTCAGCTGGTCCAGCGCGGTGTCGATGCCCTTCTGGCGCTTGCGCAGGGGACCGAGCCGCAGGAGCTGGCGGCCCCAGCGATCACCGATGGCGTAGCCCGCCGAGTCGCCGACGATGGCGCACACCACCACGACGGCGAGGATGCCGCCGAGGCTCACGCCGCCCTTGGAGGCCAGCACGCCGCCCAGGACCGCCGCCGTCTCGCCCGGGAACACGAAGCCGAGCATCACCGAGTCCTCGGCGAAGACGAGCACGCCGACCAGCAGGTAGGCCTGCCATCCGTGCAGGGAGAGCAGTGGCTCGAGCAGACGGCTGATCACGGGGCGTCCTCGACCGGGTCCGGGCAGGCTGCGCCGGGGGCCGCCCTCACGGCGATGCTCAGTTGACGGCGCGCAGGGTGAACTCGCGTGGGTTGAGCTGGCGCCGGCGGCTCTCCAACCCGGCGACGAACTCGCGGCCCGGGGCGAGGTGGGTCAGGATGTCGGTCTGGCCCTGGGGGCGGGCCAGCATCCAGCTGTGGCCCCCGGGCACCCACAGCACGGGCGCGCGGGCGACGGAGGCGAACTCCAGCGCGGTGTGGCCGGGCGTGATGCGGTCGAAGCAGCCCCATTCGTTGAGGATGGGGATCTGCTGGGCCACCAGGTGGCGCACCTCGCTCCGCTGGTCGACCGACATGAGCATGCTGCCCACGGGCATGGTCTGGCTCATGGTGCGGATGTTCTGGCGCATGTCGGGCAGCACGGCGCGCACCGTCGAGTACATGCGGCCGATGAAGAGGTCGGGCAGGTCGAGGAACACCGCGGTGATCATGTCCACCATCGGCGCGACGTCGGGGACGATCGGCGACAGCAGGGTCGGGATGAGACCGTGGCGCTCCTTCCACGCCGGGGTGCTCACGCCGTCGCGGTAGATCACCCCGAGGGTGCGACGCGGATGGTCGTGGGCGAACTGCACCGCCACGGCACCCCCCATGGAGTGGCCGAGCAGGACCGCCGGCCCGGCGTCGACCTTGTGCATGATCGCCATGATCTGGTTGGCGAGGCTCTCCATGGAGACGTCCTGCCACTCCAGCGGGTCGCTGCCGCCGAAGCCGGGCAGGCTCGGGTTGATGACCCGCCAGCCCAGCTGCTCGGCCAGCCGGGCGCTCTCGCGCCAGTACATGCCGCCCCCGGCGAAATAGCCGTGAATGTTGACGGCCCAGATGGGCGGGGACCCCGGGCCGTCGGGGCCGTAGGCGTCGACGTTGTCCGACACGGCGAAGCGGAGGCGCCGTCCCTCCACCATCATGGAGCTGGGGACCATCCGGATGGTCGGGGTCTTGCGGATCTTCCGGGCGAACTGGTCGCGCACCACCCCGAGCCCGTGGGGGGCGTGGCCGGCGTCGACGAGCTGAACGGGTGAGGGGCCGTCGGACGGCGCCACGATGGCGCCCGCGATCTGCAGGGCGTCTTCGGGTTGCGGCGCCTCCTTCGACTCCTTCGACCTGAAAAACCGAACCGCCATCCGACACTCCAGTCCGGCGCCCACGTGGCGCTCAGCTCACCTACCCCGGAAACCACCAGGGGCCTCGTACCCACGGTATCCGACCCCGGCGGCAGCCCTGGCCGCACCCGCAGTCCGGCGACGCACGTGCACCGGGTCGTCGGGGCTGCGACGATGGGTGGATGCGCGCTGACATCGTGATCCGGGGAGGCACCGTGGTGGACGGGACGGGGACGGTGGGCGAGCCCGCGGACGTCGCCGTCACCGGCGGCCGGATCACCGGCGTCGGGACGGGGCTCGAGGGGCGACGAGTGCTCGACGCGGAGGGCCAGGTCGTCGCCCCGGGCTTCATCGACATCCACACCCACTACGACGCCCAGGTGTTCTGGGACCCCGACCTGACGCCGTCCTCCTCGCACGGCGTGACGACCGTCGTCGCGGGCAACTGCGGGTTCTCCATCGCCCCCATCCGCCCCGACGGCGTGGCCCTGCTGGCGCGCACGCTCCAGCACGTCGAGGACATGAGCTTCGACACCCTCGCCGCCGGCGTGCCCTGGGGCGAGTTCGAGACGTTCCCGCAGTACCTGGACGCGGTGGCCGCACGCGGGACCGCGCTCAATTACGCGTGCTACGTCGGCCATACGGCCGTGCGGCTCTACGTCATGGGTGAGGACGCGTACGAGCGCGCCGCGACCGACGACGAGATCGCCCTCATGCAGGCGGTGGTGGCCGATGCCATGGCGGGCGGCGCCGCCGGCTTCGCGTCGAGCGCCTCGCCGACCCACAACGGCGACAGCGGCCGCCCGGTGCCGTCGCGGGTGGCCGACCTGGCCGAGTTGCGCGCCCTGCTCGAGCCGGTGAAGCAGAGCGGCCGTGGGGTGGTGGCGCTGCTCCCCGGCGGGGTGTTCTCGAACCAGGAGGTGTTCCGGCTCCAGCGCGAGGTGGGGCGCCCGTTCACCTGGACGGCCCTGCTCACGGTGAAGGGCTACCCGTACCACGAGAAGGTGATCGCCGAGCACGACGCCGCCTGGGCCGAGGGCGTGCAGGTCTGGCCCCAGGTGTCGTGCCGGCCACTGGTGTTCCAGATGAACCTCTCCGAGCCCTTCACGCTGAACATGCGCCCCACCTTCGCCGCGCTCATGGGCAAGTCGAAGGCCGAGCGCGTGGCCGCCTACCGCGACCCGGCCTGGCGCGCGTCGGCCTGGGAGGACGTCAGCGGGAAGGCCGGCGGCTTCCCGCTCAACTGGGCGTCCATCTCGGTGGCCGAGTCGCGCTCGCACCCCGAGCTGGCCGACCACCCGGTGGCGGTCCTCGCCGAGGAGCGGGGCTGTACCCCGCTCGACGTCATGCTCGACGTCTCGCTCGACGACGACCTCGAGTCACGCTTCTGGTCGGTGCTGGCCAACGACGATCCCGACGCCATCGCGTGGCTGCTGCCGCGGGACAACGTGCTGCTCGGCCTGGCCGACTCGGGCGCCCACGTGTCGCAGCTCTGCGACGCCTGCTTCTCGACCGATCTGCTGGGGAACTGGGTGCGCGACCGGGGCGTGATGCCCCTGGAGCGGGCGATCCACAAGCTGACCGGCGAGCCCGCCGGCGTCTACGGCCTCGCCGATCGGGGGACGGTCGAGGTGGGCAAGGCGGCCGATCTGTGCGTCTTCGACCCCGCGACGGTCGCGCCGGGCCCGCTGCGCCGGGTGCGCGACTTCCCGGCCGACGGCGAGCGCCTCACCGCCGACGCGCCGGTCGGCATGACGCACACGCTGGTGAACGGGGTACCCATCCGGGTCGACGGCGCGCGCGCCGAGGAGGGCTTTGCCGCCCGCCCGGGGGTCGTGCTGCGCGGCTGAGCCCCGCGGGGGCGGCGGCCGTGGCGGGCGCTACGTGACGTCGCGGCGGAACGTCGTGTAGTAGCCGATGGTCAGGGGCACCAGGCCCCACAACAGCATCACGAGACCGCCCTGCCACCAGGTGAGGAGGCGCACGCCCTCGCGCATGCCGCCCCCACCGCCACCGAAGCCCCGCGCGATGTCGCCGGCCAGCGCGGCGCCCGCCGCGGTGGGCAGCCAGTTGAGGTTGTAGTGGAGGATGGCCTTGACCAGTGCCACCAGGAGCGACTCGAGAATGAGCGTCCCCCCGATGGTCAGCAGGATGGCCGCCACCTGGTTCTTGACGAGCGTGCCGAAGCCGAGGCCGAACAGCCCGAGCAGGATGGCGGAGGCGAGGAGGCCGGGCACGACGGCCCCGACCTGGTCGGTGACCCCCGAGGTGACGCCGCCCAGGGCGGCGTTCCAGGGCAGTGCCACGACAGCGACGGCGACCAGCGTGAGCAGGACGAGGAAGACGGACCACAGGGCGGTGACGGCCACCTTGGCTGCCAGCACCCGCGTGCGCACCGGCGTGAGCACCAGCGTCGTCGTGATGGTCTTGTGCCGGTACTCGCCGGTCACGCACAGCACGCCCATGATCGGCGCCAGGACCTCAATGCCGAAGTACCCCGCGCCCAGGAGCTCACGCCGCTGGCGCAGCGTCTGCACGAAGTAGAAGGTGTGACCCGGGAAGCCGCCCGCGCCGGCGAGCACGCCGAGGATCACGAGGACGGCGAGAGGGAAGGCGAGGCCGAAGGTGACCCACACGCCGGGCATCGTCCGCATCTTGATCAGCTCGGCCCGGATGGAGTTGATCATTCGTGCGCCGCCACGTCGCCGAAGCCGAGTCCGGCGGTGAGGGAGAGGAAGACCGACTCGAGGTCGGCGCCCTCCTGGGTCAGCTCGTAGAGCACGATCTGGTTCGTCGCCAGCAGTGGCCCGACCTGTTCGGGCGTGACGCCGTCCATCGCCACCTCGTCGTGGCTGAGGCGGCGGAACGCGACGTGGGCCCCGGTGAGCACGCCGCAGAGCCGGTCCGCCTCGGGCGTGCGGGCCCGCATCACCACGCCGGTCAGGTTGGAGGTGATCTGCTCGAGCGTGCCCTGCGCCTTGAGCTGGCCGAAGGACACGATGACGGCGTCGTCGATGGTCTGGGCCATCTCGGACAGCAGGTGGGAGGACACCAGCACGGTGCGGCCCTCGCCGGCGAGGTAGCGCATGAAGTCGCGCAGCCACGCGATGCCCTGGGGGTCGAGGCCGTTGGAGGGCTCGTCGAGGATGAGGACGTCGGGGTCGCCGATGAGCGCGGTGGCCAGCTCGAGCCGCTGGCGCATGCCCATGGAGAAGCCGCCCACCTTGCGCTTGGCGTCACCCGTGAGGCCGACCAGCTCGAGCACCTCGTCGGCCCGCGCGTCGTCGTGGCCGCCGGCCCGGGCCGCCATGACCAGGTGGGTCCGGGCCCGGCGCGCCGGGTGGAAGCTGGTCGCCTCGAGCACGGCGCCCACGGTGCTCGACGGGTTGTCGAGGTCCCAGTAGTTGCGGCCCCCGATGGTGGCGGTGCCGGCGGAGGGGTGGACCAGGCCGAGCAGCATGCGCAGGGTCGTCGTCTTGCCCGAGCCGTTGGGGCCGAGGAACCCGGTGACCCGCCCCGGTTCGACCGTGAACGAGAGGTCGTCGACGGCGAGGACGGGTCCGAAGTGCTTGGAGATGCCGCTGAACTCGAGGGGCCGGCCGCGGGTGGGGGCGCCGGCGGTCATCGGGGCGACGTTAGCCCGGGCGCCCCGGTGCGTCCGGTCGGTTCAGGCCGGGGCGCGGCGCTCGACGAGCTCGTCGGGGAGGAGCAACCGGACCGATACCGCCAGCTCGTCGTAGACCCTGGTCATCGTGGACCACCCGTTGATCCATCCGACCAGCGCCGAGTACCAGACATGGCCGATCATCCGGGCCCGGTCCGACATGTCGGGGATGTCGGGCTCGCCCATCGCCCGCGAGATGATCCCCTCCATCAGCAGCGTGATCTGCTGCTGGCAGCCGACGGCGCCCGGGTCGGGCGAGGACAGGGAGGTGAACACCGCGGCGACCAGCTTGGGCTGGCGGCCCATGGCGCGCAGCGCACGGTCGAGGACCTCGAGGACGCGGTCGGCGGGGTGCGCCCCCCGGGGCGGGTGTTGCCCGATCCGCGCGTCGAGCATCTCGACCCAGTGCACGAGCGTTGCCGCCAGGAGGTGGTCCTTGCTGGTGAAGTAGCGGTACACCGTGCCCATGGCGACGTCGGCGCGGGCGGCCACGTCCCGCATCTGCACCGCCTCGTACCCGCCTTCGAGCCCGAGGGCCATGGCGGCGTCGATCACGCGCTGACGCCGGGCCTGCTGCGCGCGGGTGAGCGGGCGGGCCACCGTCTGCTGCATCCCGACAGCGTATCCGCACCGCCACCTGGGTCTTCGGGAACGGGGCCACTACGCTGGCGTGGCATGCCAGGACGGGGTCCCGGGCCGGAGGCGGCCATCGTCGCCCTGGGTGTGTACGCCGAGCAGGTGGCCACGACCGACGGGCGGGTGCCCGGCGAACGCGGGCGCCGGACCCGCCAACGGCTCCTGAATGCCACGGTGGAGCTCCTCACGACCACCTCGTGGCGGTCGGTGAAGGTCACCGACATCGCACGGCAGGCGAGCACGTCGCCGGCGACCTTCTACCAGTACTTCGGCAACGTGGAGCAGGCCATCCGGGTGTTGGCAGAGGGGATGGTCGACCAAGCCGCCCAGTTGGCCGACCTGGTCGGGGGTGACTGGTCCGAGCGGGCGAGCTGGGACACCGCGCTGGCGGTCACCGAGGGGTTCCTCGACTACTGGGAGGACAACCGCGCCGTCTTCCGCGTGGTCGACCTGGCGACCGAAGAAGGTGACGCACAGCTCCGCGGCATCCGGGTGCGGGCGCTCAACGCCGTGACCGTGGCCCTGGCCCAGGTCATCGCCAGCGCGTCGCCGTCGCCCGAGGGGGGCCCGGGGGCGGCCACGTCCTCGCCCGCGGGCGCCGACCCGATGGCCGTGGCCGGGACGCTGGTGGCCATGTTCGCCAGCGTGTCGGCGCACCGCTACGGCTTCGAGTTCTGGGGCATCAGGACCCGCAATCTCATCGACACCCAGGCCCGCATGCTGCACTGGGCGGTCACGGGTCGGCCGGCGCCCCCGGCCGCGATCCCGCCGCGTGAGACGACGAGGCCGCGGGCCGGGCCGGTGCTGGGCGGCGCCGCGGCGCGGCGGCGCGGCGCTACTTGAGCGCGAGCGGGTTGAGGGGCGAGCCGAGCCCCTCGGTCAGCGGCAGCGGCGTGGCGTCGAGCAGGAACGTGTAGCGGCCGTCCGCTGCGCAGTCCTCGGCCAGCGCGTCGAGCACCCAGTTCTGCCCCTGGGTCATGCCCATCTCCACCAGGTGCAGCAGGTGGACGGGGAGGTAGGCGTCCTCGCGCTGGCAGGGGATGACCTCGAAGGGGAGCGTGTCGGTGGCGACGGCGGCCACGTCGCGGGCCCGGAACCACTCGGCCGTCGCGATGGTGAGCCCGGGGGACGGGAAGGTGTACGCCGACAGGTCGCGCCGGTCCGGGGCGAGATGCACCATCTGACCGGTGCGCACGAGCAGGATGTCGCCCGGCTCGACGGTGGCGCCGGCGAGCGCGCAGGCCGCGTCGAGGTCGGCGGGCATGATGGGATACCCCGGCTCGAGCACCTCGCGTCCGAGGGCGCGGGCCACGTCGAGCAGGATGCCGCGGCTGACCACCGTGGTGAGCCGGTGGATGCCGCACCGGGTGGCGCCGTCGGTCGTGACGCTGCCCGCCGGGTAGCCGTTGTAGATGACGCCGCCGTAGCTGCTGTGGGCCAGGGCGTCCCAGTGGGTGGCGCACTGGGTGGCCAGGGTGAGGACGTCCTCGCTGAAGCAGACCCAGTCGGGTTCCTCCGCGTTGACCGGGACGTTCACCTGGACCATGGTGCGGGTCGGGTTGACGCGGCCCTCGATGAACCCGAGCTGGATCCCCTCGGCCTCCGAGAGGGGCAGCCCGAGCGCGAAGGCCTTGCCGGACACGACGGAAGCGGCCCCGCGGCGCCGGGCCTCGTCGTCGACCAGGTTCAGCGTCCCGACTTCGTCGTCGGGCCCCCAGCGCCCCCAGTTGCGCACCCGGGCGGCGACCTCGGCGAATTCGGCGGGGACCGGCACGCGGCGAGGCTAGCGCCGGCCCGCGGGCTCGACCGCCCGGCCGGCGGCGCGCCGTTTGTCGGCGCCCGGTCCGGCGGCGATACTGAGGGTGCGAACTGGTTCGCGCCAGCCTCAGGGAGGGATTGCCAATGACGACGACGCGTGCGGCGGTGTGCACGGGGCTCAACGAGCCCTGGAAGACGGAAGAGATCGAGATCGACCCTCCGGGCAACCGCGAGGTCAGGGTCAAGATGGTCTATTCGGGCATGTGCCACTCCGACGAGCACCTGCGTACCGGCGACATCAGCCAGACGCCCGAGGTGCTCGAGATGATGGGCGTGAAGTCCATGTTCCCGGTGGTCGGCGGGCACGAAGGCTCGGGCATCGTGACGGAGGTGGGCACCAACGTGACCCAGGTCGCACAGGGCGACCACGTCGCCGTCTCCTTCATCCCGTCCTGTGGGACCTGCCACTGGTGTGCGTCGGGGCGTCAGAACCTGTGCGACCTCGGGATGATGACGCTGGCCGGCGGCATGATCAGCGACGGCACCTACCGCTACCACCTGGCCGGCGAGAACCTGAACCGGATGGCGCAGCTGGGCACGTTCGCCGACGAGATGGTCTGCCACGAGAACTCGCTGGTGCGCATCAACCACTGGGACAACATGAAGGCCGCTGCGCTCATCAGCTGCGGTATCGCCACCGGGTTCGGTTCTGCCGTCGACCGGGGCAAGGTGAAGCCGGGCGAGACGGTAGTCGTCGCCGGCTGCGGCGGCGTCGGCTCAGGCGCCATTCAGGGCGCCCGCATCGCCGGCGCGCGCCACATCGTCGCCGTGGACCCGGTGCCCTTCAAGCTCGAGCGGGCCAAGGAGATCGGTGCCACCCACACTGCACCGTCGCTGCTGGACGCCCAGATGATGCTGCCCGAGCTGACCATGGGCCGCAACGCCGATGTCGTGATCCTGACGCCGGGCGTGCTGAAGGGCGACCTCATCGCGGCGGCGTGCGCCTGCGGCTCCAAGGACGCCCGCATCGTGGTGACGGCCATCGCGCCGTTCGACCAGATGGACGTGAAGCTGAACCTGTTCAACCTGGCCATGTTCAACCAGGCGGTGCTCGGCACGGTCTTCGGGTCGCAGAGCCCGCGGGTGCAGGTGCCCAACCTGCTCAACCTCTACGAGGCCGGTGAGCTCAAGATGGACGAGCTGATCACCCAGGAGTACACATTGGACCAGGTGCAGCAGGGCTACGACGACCAGGGCGCCGGGACGATCATCCGCGGCGTGGTCGCCTTCGACACCTGATCGGGCCGCGGCGCCGGCACCGCCGCGACCTCAGCTGCCGAGGTGGCGGCTGAACCCCTCGGGGATGACGATGTCGTCGGGATGCAACTCGTGGATGGACGCGTGCCCGAGGCCGAGGAGCGCCGACTCCACGCCACCGCGCAAGATGTCGAGCACGTTCTCCACCCCGGCCTGGCCGTTGGCGGCCAGGCCCCACAGGTAGGCCCGACCGATCATGACGGCCCGTGCGCCGAGCGCCACGGCCTTGACCACGTCGCTGCCGCGCCGGATGCCGCCGTCGAGCAGGACCTCGATCTGGTCGCCGACCGCGTCGGCGACCGAGGGCAGGGCCCGGATGGTCGCCGGCGTCCCGTCGAGGTTGTTGCCGCCGTGGTTGGACACCGAAATGGCGCTGACCCCGGCGTCCACGGCCCGCTTGGCGTCGTCGACGCGGGTCACCCCCTTGAGCATGAACGGGCCTCCCCACTGCTCGCGGAGCCAGGCCACGTCGTCCCAGCTCGGCGGCGGCGTCTGCATCCACTCCCCGTAGGCGCCGAAGAACGTCGGCCCCTTCTGCCCCTTCCCCACCATGTTGGGCGTCGTCAGGTCCGGCCGTCTCCCGGTCTTGGCGAAGGAGAGGAACCAGCCCGGGTTGGCCAGGGCCTCGGGGGCGAAGCGCGCCATCGCCCGCAGGTTCACCGTCTCGGGGATGGTCGGGCTGCCCCAGTCCCGCCCGTGTGAGAAGGACCAGTCCAGGGTCGCGATGAGCCCGACGGCGCCGGCGGCGCGCGCCCGTTCGACCCGCGCCGCGATCTGGTCCCTCGTGCCGATCCAGTAGATCTGGAAGAACGTCTGCGGGCAGGCCGCGACCACGTCCTCGATCGGCATGCTCGCGAAGGAGCTGAGCCCCATGGCGGTGCCCCGCGCCGCCGCCGCACGCGCCACCGCCACCTCGCCCTCGGGGTGCACGGCCTGGACGCCGGTGGGGGAGATGAGGACGGGGAACGAGACCTCCTGGCCCATGACCTTGGTCGTCAGGTCCCTGCTGTCGGCGAGCCCGGCCACGTGGGGGGCGAAGCCGAGCTCGCTGAAGGCGGTGACGTTGTCCTCCACGGTGATGCCGCGCTCGGAGCCGGCGATGAGCGCGCCGTACACCGACTTGGGCAGGCGCCTCTTCGCCCTCCGCTGCGCCTCGGCGACCGTCTCGAACCACTTGTTAGCCATGCAGACCCTCTCGTGATGCCCCGTCCGTCGCGCTCTCGCAGGTGCATCGGCGACCGGGAGACTCTACGCGCCCCGGGCGGCGGGCCCCACTCCGGACCGCCGGGAGGCCGGACAGGTCGCGCCGTCCGGTGGTTAGGGTCGGCGAGGTGCCCGATCCCGACGTCACCCCGCTCACGCCCGAGGTGAGGGCGGCCCGTGCCGCCAGTTTCGGCGGTGCCGCCGCTCAGTACGAGCGCTACCGCCAGGGGCCGCCGGCGGCCGCGGTGGAATGGATCCTGCCCGACCCGGTCGGGACGGTCGTCGACCTGGGCGCCGGCACCGGCGCGCTCGCCCGCCTCCTGGTGGATCGGGCCGACGAGGTCATCGCCGTGGAACCCGACGACCGCATGCGGTCCGTGCTCGTCGAGTCGGTCCCCGGCGTGCGGGCACTGGCGGGCCGCGGCGAGTCGATGCCGCTGCCCGACGCCAGCGCCGACGCCGTCCTCGCGTCGTCGTCGTGGCACTGGATGGACCCCGTACCCACGCTGCACGAGGTCGGTCGGGTCCTGGTCCCCGGCGGCACGCTGGCCGCGCTGTGGTCCGGCCCCGACCCCGAGTCGCCCTTCATGGCGGGGGCCCAGGCCCTCCTCGGGGGCGGCGGGGAGTCGGCCCTCGACGAGCAGGAGCGCGGAGAGCTGGACGCCGCGATCAACGACCGGTCGGCCACGGTGCAGGCGCTCGAGATCCCGACGGGGGTCCCCTTCGATCAGCCCGAGCAGACGGTCGTCACCTGGGACGTCGCCCTGAACGCCGACGAGCTGGTCGGCCTGCTCGTCGGCGTTCAGCTGGGTGATCCTCATGGAGGACGGCGAACGGGCCCGCCTCTTCGAGACGGCCCGGCGCCTCCTGCGCGACGCGCTGGGGATAGAGGGCGACGTGACGGTCGACGTCGGGTACCGGGCCGAGGTGTGGAGGGCACGCCGGCACCGCTGAGTCGGGGTGGTCGTGGGCGTCGTTGCCCTCCCACCAGGGAATTTTGCGCGAGTTGTTCAAGCCGCCCGATCGGCCCGACGACACACCGCAATGACCACAGGGGAGTCCCGCGCTGCGAACAGGTGGATGCACCTGATCGCCTGGCTGACCCTCTCGGATCTCCCCGCCCCGGTCGCGCTGGTGGTCATCGCCGCGCTCTTCCCCATTTCCTGGGCCGCGGCCTACTACCTGGGAGGAGGCACGATCGTCGCTCCCCACTGGTTCTACCTGCCCGTCTTCCTGGCCGGTCTGCGCTTCGGGCCGCTCGGTGCGCTGGCCGCCGGTGTGACCGCGACGATCGTGGCCGGCCCCCTCCTGCCCGCCGACGCCGCGACCGGCGCCCCGCAGGCGATGAGCGACTGGGTGAGCCGGGGCATCTTCTTCATCCTGATCGGCGAGTTCGTGACCTACCTCTTCATCGCCGTGCGACGGACGACGACGAGGGCCGCGCAGGCCGAGGCGCAGGGCGAGAGCGAGCAACGCTTCGCGGCGCTGGTCCAACGGGCGACCGACATGATCACGGTGATCGACAGCGAGGGCCTGCTCAAGTACGAGTCACCGGCGGTCGAGCGGATCCTCGGGTGGCCTGCCGGCTATCGGGTCGGCAGGCGGGGGGAGGACTTCGTGCATCCGCAGCACCGGGCGGCGGCGGATGCGGCCGGTCGGGCGGTCATCGCGGACCCGACCAAGTCCCAGACCGTCGAGCTCCGGCTCCTCGACTCCGAAGGCGATTGGCGATGGGCGGAGACGACCGTCACCAACCTCCTCGACGAGCCGACCGTGCAGGGAGTGGTGATCAACCACCGCGTCGTGGACGAGCGCAAGGCGCTCGAGGACGAGCTCATCCACCGTGCCTTCCACGACTCGCTCACGGGGCTCGCGAACCGCGGCCAGCTGCGCGGCCGGGTGCGGGGATCGGTCGACCTCTCCGCCTCCTGCGGCAAGTCCCTGCTCTTCATCGACCTGGACGACTTCAAGACGGTCAACGACGGCTTCGGACACGATGCCGGGGACCGGCTTCTCGTCGAGGTCAGCGACCGGCTGAAGCGCTGCGTCGGCGCACGGGACCTGGTGGCGCGGCTCGGCGGCGACGAGTTCGCCATTCTCATCGAGGAGGACTCCGGGTGCGCCGGCGTCGCGAGCGCCGTGGCCCGGCGGGTCATCGAGGCGCTCCAGGAGCCCTTCGACGTGTCGGGCCACCGGACCCGGGTCAGCGCCAGCATCGGCATCGCCGAGTGCGGGGACTCCGCGGCGGACGCCGACTCCGTGCTGATGCGTGCGGACATCGCGATGTACCACGCCAAGGCGAACGGCAAGAACCAGTTCGTCCTCTTCACCGAGGAGATGCAACAGGGCGTGTTGCACCGCCTCGACATCGAGTCGTGGCTGCGCGAGGCGTTGGACAGCAATCAGCTGCGCGTCTACTACCAACCCGTCGTCACGATGAGCGACCGGAGGATCCACGCCGTCGAGGCCCTGGTGCGCTGGCAGCACCCCAACCTGGGCATGCTCTCGCCGGACGACTTCCTCGACGTCGCCGAGGAGACCGGCCTCGTCGTTCCGCTCGGCAAATTCGTGCTCCGTGATGCCTGCAGGCAGATCCGCGCCTGGCGCGATCGCTACGACGCGAACATGATGGTCAGCGTCAACCTCTCCGCCGCCCAGTTGCGGGACGAGAGTCTCGTCGAAGACGTCCGTCTGGCCATGGCGGAGGCCGGCATCGGCCGCGGGTCTCTGATGCTCGAGGTCACCGAGGGCGCGCTGATCGGCGACATCGGCGGGGCCACCGCCGTGCTCGAGTCGCTCTCCGCGCTCGGGGTCACCATCGCCATCGACGACTTCGGGACGGGCTACTCCTCGCTCTCGCACCTGCAGCTCTTCCCGGTCGACGTGATCAAGGTCGACAAGACGTTCGTGGCCGGCATGTGCGGGGACACCGAGCACTCGACGCTGGTCCGATCGGTGCTCGCCATCGCGACCGAGTTCAGCCTGCAGGTGGTGGCCGAGGGCGTCCGGTCCGAGGAACAGCACGCCCAGCTCGGCCGCCTCGGGTGCGACTACGGCCAGGGGTACCTGTACTCCCGCCCTCTCCCCGCGTCGCAGATCGACACCCTGCTCGGGGAACCGGCGCTCAACGTGGGGTAGGTGGCAGCCAGCCGCATGCACGCGGGCATCCCGCCGGCGTGCTCGTAGAGGGACGGCCGTTCCAAGGGGCTCAGCGTCGCACATCGCTCCCATCCCTAACATGACGCGATGCGCACGGACATCAGGGCCGCGGTGGAGGGCGACATCCCCGCCGTCCTGGACCTGTGGCGGGAGGCGGCCGCGCCCACCTCCACCGACAGCTCCGATGCCCTGCGCCGACTCCTCGAGCGCGACCCCGGGTCCCTCGTCGTGGCCGAGTCGTCCGGGCGGATCGTTGGCTCGGTGATCGCCGGCTGGGACGGCTGGCGGGGATCGGTCTACCGCCTCGCCGTCGCCCCCGCGCACCGCCGGTGCGGGTTGGGCGGGCGGCTGCTCCGTGAGGCGCAGCGCCGGCTGACGGCACTCGGGGCGCAGAGGCTGCACGCCATCGTCGTCGGGTCCGACGCCAGGGCGGTGGCCTTCTGGGAGTCGACGGACTGGGAGCAACAGAGCGGGCAGCTGCGCTACACCACCGGGTAGGCCGACGGTCAGTCCTCGGCGGCCGGGGTGTCGCCTCCGTCTGGAGCGGCCAGGGGCGTCGTGGCCAGCGTGCTGCGCAGCGAGCGGGACGACCACACCCTGGACCGCCACGAGATGCGCGGGACGAGCGGCACGACCGTACGCGCTCGGGCGCTCCCGGCCCAGACGCCGGCTCCGTACGCGACGTCGTCGGCGACGTGGAGGGCGCTGTAGCGCACCGGGTCCAGCCCCCCGGGGTCGTCCGCCCAGTCCCTCAGCGCGGGGATCAGCAATGCGAGCGCGGCCGCACGCCTGGTCCGGCGGGAGGCGAGCCCGAGCACCAGCGCGGGGGACCACGCTCGCACCAGGTTGCCCAGCGAGGGCAGGGCCGAGCGCGCCGTGCCACCCCCGGCGATCCGCATCGCCACCGCCACCGGGTCACGCACGAGACCGACGAGGCGGCCGGCGAGGATGCCGACGGACGCCGCCAGCGTCGCCCAGGCCAGGATCGGCCGGCGGGCCAGCGTCAGACCCCACACCGCCAACGACCACGCGGAGGCGTGGAGCGGCGCGACCGCGTCACCGTGGCGGAGCGCCAGCGGCCCGGCGGACGACCCGTAGAAGGCCTGGCGCGACACGAGCGACGCGAGGGATGTCGGCTCCTCGTGCTCGACGGTGCTGATCGGCACATAGCGGACGTCCCATCCGGCCTGCCCGAGCCGCCACACCACGTCGACGTCCTCACCGCCGCGCAGGCCGGGATCGAACAGGTCGGGGCCGGTCACCACGTCGGACCGGACGAGGACCGCCGCGCTCGGCACGAAGGGGACAGGGCTCCCCGGCCGCGCCAGGCCCTGACGCGGGCCCCGGTCGAGTGACGAGCGCACCGCCTCGTACCGGGACAGCGCGCTCGCCGACCCCGCCGCGACGGTGTGGACGATGCGGGGCGCCACCGCGGCCACGAGCGGGTCGTCGAAGTGGCCGAGGAGCGGGACGAGCCATCCGTCCGACGGCACGCAGTCGGAGTCCACGAACGCGACCAACGGGCTGTCGGTGGCGGCCAGGCCCGCGTTGCGGGCGCCCGCCGGCCCGGCGTTGGTCGCCAACCCGACGAACCGGGCACCGTGGCGCTCGGCGATCTCCTTGGTGGCGGCCGCGTCGGCGGACGCGTCGTCGACGACGATGCACGCCAGGTCGCCGAGCGCGCCGAGCAACCGTTCGAGCTGCGCCGGTCGGTCCCGCACCGGCACGACCACCGTGACGTCGCCGGGGCCGAAGGTGCCGGCCCCCGGCTGCGGGACGAACGCCCCCGCCGACACGAGCCGGCGCGCCAGCAGCTGGGCCACCCTGCTGTCTCCGACCGGTGCGCCCGATCTCCAGCGCGCCACGAGGTCCCGGGCCCGCCGGGAGATCCGAAAGAGCCGGAGCGGGCTGCCCCCCAGGAGCACCGTCCCCCGGTCGAACTCCGTCGTCGACGGGTCCTCGGTCAGGACGAACGAGGCCGGGAGCGGCGTCGATGCACGAGGGGGTGCGGGCCGCAGCTCCGAGGGGGTGGCGGGGGCACCGGGATCGCGCACCCTCCAATCTTGGCAGTCCGGGGCCGAAGATAGGCTGGGTCTTTGCCCAGAGGAGGTCGGGATGCTGGCTGAAGATCGGGACACCGAGGACGTCGAGGAGCTGTCCGAAGACGACCTCGACGAGCTCCTGGTGGAAGAGGTCTCCATCGACGGGATGTGCGGCGTCTATTGAGCGTCACCGAGGCGGCTCCGCCCGTGACGGCCTTCGCCGCCGAGCGTGCGTGGCGCCTGAACCCCCAGGTGGCGCTGCGCGACGAGGCCTTCGGGGCCCTGGCCTACCACTACGGCACCCGGCGGCTGGTGTTCCTGAAATCGCGGCTGCTGGTCGACCTCGTGTCGTCGCTCGGCGAATACCCCAGCGCCGCCGAGGCCATCACAGCCCTCGTGCCCGAGGGCCGGCGCACCACCTACGAGCGGGCGCTGGCCCGCCTGGCCGCGTCCGGGGTGATCGATGTCGGCTGACCCGTCCACTGACCTTGTGGTCGCGCCGCTGCCGCTCAAGGAGCAGTTCACCCGGGGCCTCGATGCCCCGATCTGCCTGACCTGGGAGCTGACCTACGCCTGCAACCTCGCCTGCGTGCACTGCCTGAGCTCCTCGGGCCGCCGCGACCCGGGCGAGCTGACGCCCGGGGAGGCCCGCGGCATCGTCGACGACATGGTCGACATGAAGGTCTTCTACGTGAACATCGGCGGTGGCGAGCCGATGCTGCGCCCCGATTTCTTCGACCTGGTCTCCTACGCCGTCGGGCGCAAGGTCGGCGTGAAGTTCTCCACCAACGGGACCCGGCTCACGGCGCCCCGCGCCGAGCAGCTCGCCGCGCTCGACTACCTCGACGTGCAGGTCAGCATCGACGGGGCCACCGCCGCCACCAACGACGCCGTCCGCGGCGAGGGCTCGTTCGCCGCCGCCCGCAACGCCATGGACAACCTCGCCGCGGCCGGATTCGGCCCGTTCAAGATCAGCGTCGTGGTGACCCGCCAGAACGTCGAGGAGCTCGATGCGCTCGCCGCCATCGCCGATTCCTACGGCGCCCAGCTGCGGCTGACCCGCCTACGCCCCTCGGGCCGGGCCGTCGATACCTGGGAGGCCCTGCACCCGACGGCGGCGCAGCAGCGCATGCTCTACCACTGGCTGGTGGAGCGCCCAGGCGTGCTGACGGGCGACTCCTTCTTCCATCTCTCGGCCCTCGGCGAGCCCCTCGACGGACTGAACCTGTGCGGGGCGGGGCGGGTGGTGTGCCTCATCGACCCCGTCGGCGACGTCTACGCGTGCCCCTTCGTCATCGACCGCCAGTTCCTCGCGGGCAACGTGCGCGATCCCGGCGGCTTCCCCGCCGTCTGGCGGACCTCCTCGCTGTTCACGTCGCTCCGTGAGCCCCAGAGCGCCGGCGCCTGCGCGTCGTGTGGTTCGTTCGACGCCTGCCGGGGCGGGTGCATGGCAGCCAAGTTCTTCACCGGCCTGCCACTCGACGGGCCCGACCCCGAGTGCGTGCACGGCCACGGTGAGGCCGCGCTGGCGGCGCGGGGCGAGCCGCCGCGCGCGCTCCTCGGCCATTCGAAGGTCGGCCGGGACGGGACGCCGGTCCCGGTGCCCACGCCCGTCCGCTTCCGCTCGCCGGCCCGCGCCTGAGCGGGGTGGACCTCGGCGACGCCACCTGGCCCCAGGTGGAGGCGACCAGGGGGCGCACCGTCCTGGCGGTGCCGCTCGGTTCCCTCGAACAGCACGGACCCCATCTCCCGCTCGACACCGACACCCGCATCGCCGTGGCGGTGGCCTCGGGCCTCTCGGCCCGTCACGGCGGCGTGACGGTGGCGCCTCCGGTCGCCTACGGCGCCAGCGGCGAGCATGCCGGCTTCCCGGGCACCCTCCTGATCGGCCACGAGGTGCTGGCCGGCCTCGTGACGGAGCTGGTGCGCTCCGCCCGCACCTCGTTCGCCGGGGTGGTGTTGGTGAGCGCCCACGGCGGGAACGAGGAGGCTCTCTCGCTGGTGCAGGCCCGCTGCAGCTCCGACGGGGACGACGTGCTGGTGTGGCGCGCGCGCACCGCGGGCGGGGACGCGCACGCCGGGCGGACGGAGACCTCCCTGATGCTGGCCATCGACGGCACCGCCGTACGGCTCGAGCTGGCCGAGGCCGGGCGCACGGAGCCACTCGGCACCCTCCTGCCCCGGCTGCGCGCCGAAGGGGTGAGGCCGGTATCGTCCAACGGCGTGCTGGGTGACCCCGCGGGTGCGAGCGTGGAGGAGGGCCGGGCGCTGCTCGACGTGATGGTGCGCGACCTGGCGGACGCCGTGGCCGCCCGCTGGCCGGCGCCGTGAGCCCCGCCGCCGTCGTCACCGGAGCCGCCCGTGGCATGGGTGCGGCCACGGTCGACGCGCTGGTGTCCACCGGCTGGCAGGTGGTCGCCGTGGACCGCTGCGCCGACGATCCCGCGCTCGACTACCCGCTCGCCGCCAAGTCCGACCTCGAGGAGGTGGCCGCACGACACGGTGCCGCGGTGCGGACGTTGGTCGGGGACGTGCGGAGCCGTTCCGACATGCGCGAGGCGGTGGACGAGGCGATCCGGAACTTCGGGGGGCTGCAGGCCGCCGTGGCGGTGGCCGGCGTCATCGGCGGGGGGCCACCCCTGTGGGAGGCCGACGATGCGCAATGGGACGTGCTCTTCGACGTCAACGTCAACGGGGTGCGCAACCTCGCCGCGGCCGCGGTGCCGACGCTGCTCGAGGTCCCCGCGCCGCGTTCGGGGCGTTTCGTCGCCGTGGCGTCGGCGGCCGGGCTGCTCGGTCTGCCCCGGCTCAGCGGCTACAGCGCCTCGAAGCACGCGGTGATCGGGCTCGTGCGGTCGCTGGCCGCCGACCTCGCCGGCACCGGCATCACCGCCAACGCGGTGTGCCCCGGTTCGACCCGGGGGCCGATGCTGGACGCGTCGGCCGCCGTGTACGGCCTGGCGTCCGCCGAGGAGTTCGCCGTGCACCAGCTGGTGGAGCGCCTGCTCGAGCCGGCCGAGCCGGCTGCGCTCATCGCGTGGCTGTGCGGTCCGGACTCGGGCGGCGTGACCGGGGCCGCACTGCCCGTCGACGGCGGGATGACGACGTCGTAGGGATCCGTAACCGAGGAGGATGGCCATGCCCGACTGCACACACATGGACCAGATCGCCGACGTGGAGCCGCAGACCCCGCAGGGCTGCGGCGCCTGCCTGGCCATCGGGGGCACGTGGGTCCATCTGCGTCTGTGCCTGTCGTGCGGCGAGGTGAACTGCTGCGACTCGTCGCCCCACCGCCACGCCACGGCGCACTTCCACCGCTCGGGCCACCCGCTGGTCCAGTCCTTCCAGCCCGGAGAGGACTGGATCTGGTGCTACGTCGACGAGGTGGCGATGGAGCCGGGCTAAGTGCTCTGGCCGTAGGCCGTGTCGCGCTGCGTGGTGCGCGTCGACCCCACGGCACGGACGGCCCGTTGCAGGTCGACGACGAGATCGGGCACCGTGGCCGCGCTCCCCGCGTGCACGGTGGCGTGCAGCGAGTCGGGACGGTTCTGCCGGTCGAGGTACCAGCCGTCGGCGGCGAGGTGCTCGCCCACGGCGAAGATGTCGAGCGCGCCGGGGTCGCGGGCGCCGAAGGCCATCACCGTGGCCGGCGGGTCGCCGCGCACCTCGAGCGGGCCGATCGACTCGATGCCGGCCCGCAGCCGGCGCGCCGCGTCGTGCGCCGTGCGGGTGAGCTCGACATAGCCCGCGTGCCCGATGTGCATCATCGCCGCCCAGGCCGCTGCGACGGGCCCCGCCGGCCGCGTCCCCGCCATGGCGGTCGAGGCGTAGAAGCCGCCCAGCCAGTCGGTCGTCACGAAGAGCTGCTTGCGGGCCAGCTCGTGCGTCCGGTAGAGGATCACCGAGGCGCCCTTGGACGCGTAGCCGTACTTGTGCACGTCGGCCGACATGGACGTCACGCCGGGGACCCGGAAGTCGAACGGCGTGTCGACGCGGCCCAGCTCGACCAGGAAGGGGAGGAGGAACCCGCCCATGCACGCGTCGACGTGGCACAGCAGGCCGCGCTCGGCGGCGAGGGCGGCGATGTCGGCGATGGGGTCGATGACCCCCTGGGGGTAGGTCGGGGCCGAGCCGACCACCATGATCGTGTCGTCGGTGCAGGCGTCGGCCAGCGCGCCGGCGCTGACGCGGAAGTCCGCATCGACCGGCACCCGGATCAGGTCGACGTCGAAGTAGTCCGCCGCCTTGGTGAAGGCGGCGTGCGCGCTCTCGCCCGCGACGACGCTCGGCCGCGCCATGCCGCGCTCGCGCCCGACGTCGCGGGCCGTCTTCACCGCCTGCAGCAGGCTCTCGGTCCCGCCGGAGGTCAGGTAGCCCTCGACGGCGCCACCCGAGGCCGGGTCGTCGGCGCCGAGCAGCGTGGCCGTGTTGCACACGATGTCGTGCTGCATCGTGCCGATGCTGGGGAAGGCGAGCACGTTGAGGCCGTTCTCGGCGCTGTAGAGCGCGAGCGCGTCGGAGAGGAGCTCGTGCACGTCGTCGCCGGCCGAGTAGACGAGGCTGAACACGCGGCCCCCCCGCCAGTCCTGGTCGTCCTGCTTCATGGCCAGCAGACGCTGCATGACCTCGCCGCGGGGCAGGCCGTGCTCGGGCATCGGCGTGTGCGGGAACGTGTCCACGGCCCGTTCTTAGCCCACGGGCCGGAGGGTGTGCGGCCTACGAGCTCCAGATGATCGCCTGGGGCTCGGTGTAGGCCAGCAGGCCGTAGTCGCCCCCGTCCCGCCCGACGCCCGACATCTTGAAGCCGCCGAAGGGCGCGTCGTGGTTGCGCTGCGCCGTGTTGATGCCCACGTGCCCGGCCTGGAGCTGCTTCGCCACCCGCAGCGCGCGGGCGCCGTCCTTGGAGAACACGTAGTCGTAGAGCCCGAATTCCGTGTCGTTGGCGATGGCGATGCCCTCTTCCTCGTCGTCGAAGGGGATCATGGTGATGACGGGGCCGAAGATCTCCTCGCGGGCCACCCGCATTGTGTTGTCGCCGGTGATGAGCGTGGGTGCGACGTAGAACCCGGTCGGCAGGTCGGCCGGGCGCTCGCCACCGAGCACGATCTCGCCACCGTCCTCCTTGGCCGTCTGAACGTGGGCCTCGATGCGGCCGCGCTGTGCCGCCGAGATGACCGGCCCGATGATGGTGGCGGTGTCCGTCGGGTCGCCGACCTTGAGGAACCCGGCCATCTGCACCAGACCGTCGCGCACCTGGTCGAAGAGGCTGCGGTGCACCACGGCCCTGGTCGGCGCGGTGCAGATCTGCCCCGAGTGGAAGGACCACGTCGAGCCGATGCACCCGATGGCGCCCTTCACGTCGGCGTCGTCGAAGACGACACAGGCACCCTTCCCGCCGAGCTCGAGCAGCGTGCGCTTCATGGTGCGCGCCGCCTTCTCGGCGATGGTGACGCCCACCTGGGTCGATCCGGTGAAGCTGACGCAGTCCACCTCGCCGGCGTCGACCAACGCGGCCGAGGAGGCCGGACCGTTGCCGTTGACCAGGTTGACGACGCCGGGGGGGAACCCGACGTCGTTGAGGATCCGCACGAGCTCCACGATGGCGAGCGGGTCCTGCGGCGCGGGCTTCACGACGACGGTGTTCCCGGCGGCGAGCGCGGGCGCCACCTTGCCCGCCATGTTCACCATCGGGAAGTTGTAGGACGTGATGCACGCGACGACGCCCAGCGCCTGCCGGTTGACCATGCCGCCGATGATCCCGCCCGGCGCCAACGGCGTCGCCTGCGCGGGCTGGGGCAGCAGCGGCGTCTGCAGGACCGCACGGGGGTCGCGGGCATAGCGCTCGAAGCGGTCCGCCGCCACCGGGACCTGCATGCGCGAGCCGACCGTCGCCGTGGCCCCGGTCTCGGCGATGACGAGGGGGAGGAGCTCGGACGACTTGGCGCGGATGGCCGCCGCCGCCTCCCGCATGAGCGCGCCGCGCTCCTCGGCCGACCAGGCCGCCCAACCGGGCTGGGCCTCCTTGGCCGCCGCCGCGGCGGCGAGGGCGTCGGACGCGCTCGCGTTCGGTGCCCGCCCGACGACGGCCTCGGTGGCGGGGTTGATGATCTCGTAGGTCCCATCGGACGCGTCGACCCACTTGCCCCCGATGAGGAGCTGGTGCTCGTCACGCTCGCTTGTCTCGGCCATGTGTGCTCCCCGGTCGTTCTCGCCGGCGGATCTGACGGCGCGTCACATTCAACCCCGCGGCGCCGCGCACCGCCAAAAGCCCCTGCAACCGCCGATGCCGACCCCCGCCCCGACGGAAGTGACGTCCAGCGGCCCCGATGGGTGCGGGATCCGTACCGGAAGGACGTCAATTCTCGCAATTCGTGACTTTTGTCACTTCGCAAGGTCACTTGACCTGTGGGATTCTCTAGATTGGAAGTGTCCACGGGGGATGAACGGAGTCTGGTCATGAGTCGGCCCGCCGATCTGGTCCCTAGCTCGCCGCGCCCGGGCACCGCCGTGAACCACGCCGGTGACGCCGTCGCGGGGATCGTGGGTGACTCCGTCCTCGGCAGCGCGGACGTCGCCCGGACCCGCGAGCGCCGCCGCCTCACCCGCCTGCGCCGCCTGGTCGCGGTGAGCGCGCTCGCACTCGGCTGGGTCGTCATCCGCGAGATGACCGGCCACGGCATCTTCCCCTCCGTCCACCTGCCCCACTGGCTGGGTGGCGCACTGCCCATCATCCTCATCGTCCTGATGCTCGGTGCGGTCATGGCCGCCCCGTTCCTCGGGGCCGGGCGGTCGCCGCACACGCTCATCCGCCCCGGCGAGACGGCCGTCGGCCTGGAGGACCTGGTGGGCATCGACGGCATCAAGGCCGAGGTCGTCCGCTCCATCAACCTGTTCCTCGCCCACCAGACCTTCCGCGACACCATGGGTGGATCGGCGCGGCGCGGCATCCTCTTCGAGGGCCCGCCCGGCACGGGCAAGACCTTCGTGGCCAAGGCCATGGCCAAGGAGGCCAACGTCCCCTTCCTCTTCGTCTCCGCATCGGCCTTCCAGTCGATGTACTACGGCCAGACCAACCGCAAGATCCGCTCGTTCTTCAAGCAGCTGCGCAAGCACGCCCGCAAGGAGGGCGGCGCCATCGGCTTCATCGAGGAGATCGACGCCATCGGGGCCACCCGGCGGGGCATGGGCGGCAGCGGCGGGACCGAGGGCGTCTCGGGCGTCGTCAACGAGCTGCTGGTGCAGCTGCAGTCCTTCGACACGCCGACGCGGGGGCAGCGGTTCGCCTCGGCCTGGATCGACGTGCTCAACCGCTACCTGCCCGACGGCGGCAAGCTGCGCAAGCCCGCCGTGGTGCCCGCCAACGTGCTGGTCGTCGGCGCCACCAACCGCAAGGACGACCTCGACCCGGCGCTGATCCGGCCCGGCCGCTTCGACCGCACCATCTACTTCGGCCTGCCGGGGCGCCGGGCCCGGGCCGACATCATCGCCTACTACCTCGGCAAGAAGTCCCACGCGGCCGACCTCGACGAGCATGGCGCCGTCGACGTGGTCGCGGGCATGACGTTCGGGTACTCGCCGGCCTCGCTCGAGCGGCTCATGGACGAGTCCCTCGTCATCGCGCTCACGCACAACCGCTCCGCCATGACGATGTCCGACGTGGCCGAAGCCAAGATGCTGGTCGAGCTCGGCGTCACCGACGAGACCATCTACACGCCCGACGAGCGGGACCGGGTGGCGACCCACGAGGCGGGCCACGCCACCGTCGCCTACTTCGTGGGCCAGACCCGTCAGCTCGACGTGCTCTCCATCGTCAAGCGGCGCGACTCGCTGGGCCTGCTGCAGCACTCCGACACCGAGGAGCGCTTCACCAAGAGCAGCGAGGAGCTGCACGCGCTGCTGCAGATCGCCATGGGGGGCATGGTGGCCGAGGAGCACTGGTTCGACGAGGTGTCGACCGGACCGGCGTCCGACCTGGCCGCCGCCACCACGATCGGCGCTCAGATGATCGGCGCCTGTGGCATGGGCAACTCGCTCATCTCCGTGGCGGCCGCCGGCAGCGGCTACCTCGAGGGGGGCCTGGTCGACAAGGTGCTCGCCGACAAGGAAGCCCGGGCCGAGCTCGACACGCTGCTCATGGGCTCCTGCGACGCCGCGACCGCCATCGTGGCCGCCCACCCCGAGGTCGTCGAGGCCTTGCGCGATGCCCTGCTCGAGCGGGACGAGCTGGTGGGCACCGAGATCACCGACGTGATCGAGTCGGCGCTCCAGGCTGCCCCCGAGCCGGCGGTCATCTCCGAGATCCGCCCGACGAAGGCTGCCGGGGCCGGCGCCTGATCGGGCGTCAGCGCGGCGGAGGGGTCTTGCCGCCCAGCAGGCGCAGCACGAGCCGCCCGAGCCGCCCGGGCGGCCGCCGGCGCTGGGCGGCCAGCGCCTCGGCTTCCTTGTCGCGTGTGAGCGGCCCGCCGAGGCGCCAGTAGCGCCGGCCCCCGCCCCGGTACGGCACGTAGTCGGGCACCGGCGGCAGCGTGTGCCGGGGCTTGCGCCGCTTGCCCTTCGAGCCGGAGCTCATGGAGAGAGTGTGGCGCGCGCTAGCGCAGCGCGGCCGCGATGGCGCCGCCCGTCGCCGACGCGTTCAGGTAGGGCTCGGGGGCGTGGGCCCGATGCCCGTTGTCGATCACGATCTCCTCGACGCGGGGCCCGAACTTCTCGACGAGCGAGACCGCGGCGGCGTGGTCGCCGACGGCGCGCACGTTGACCCAGCGCTCAATCGACCCGGGCCAGGCCCCCCGCCCGTCGACGGGCTTCGGTTCGAGGGTGTCGAAGAGCACGGGCGCCGCGAGCGGGGAGCCGAGGGTGACGAAGGTCCGGATCGGCCAGTCGGGGTGGTTGGACAGGGCAATGTAGGACAGCACGGTCCCGAAGGAGTGCGCGACGAGCACGCGGGTGTCGGCGGAGACCACGGACTCCATGCGGTCGCGCAGCCGCTCGCGCAGGTCGGGCTCGGTGAGCATGACGGTCACCATGTCGACGGTGCGATCGAACGTGGCCTCGCTGGCCGCCTGCCCGAGGGCCGCCAGGGCATCCGCACCCTGCAGGTCCGACAGCGCCTCCGCCACTCCGGCGCGGGACTGCTCCAGCTGGCGATCCTGGTCGCTTCCCGGATGGCGGCGGAAGAGGTCACCGTAGAAGCAGACCTCGACGTCGGTGCCGTCGAGGTCCACCCCGTGGTGCCACAACCCGTCGCGCACGGCCGGCAGCCAGCGCGCCTTGAGCTCGTTGGGCCCCCACAGCTCGTTGAACGCACCGTGGACCAGGACGATGGGTGCCATGCGCGGTCAGCCCGCCAGGTGGGCGGTGTCGTTGTAGCCCCGCACGATCCAGCGTTCGGGAGTCACGACGAGCCGCGAGATGGACGTGTTGTCGGCGTTGATGAACGCGAAGGGCGCCGAGTCGCTGGCCTGGGCCAGGATCTCCCCGATGGCGGCGCCGTGGCTGAAGATGATGACCCGACCCCCGGGGTGGGCGTCGACGATGCGCTCGATGCCCCGCCGCAGGCGGCCGCCGAACACCTCGCGTGACTCCGCGCCGGGGACCACGTCCCAGCGTTGCTCGCGCAGTATCTGCTCGAACATGGGGTCGCCGTCGGCGGCCTTCTGTCGCAGGTGGCCGCCTTCCCATTCGCCCAGGGACACCTCGCGCAGGTCGGCGTCGACGACGGGGTGGACGCCGGTGCGCTCCACGAGCGGCGCCGCCGTCTCGGCCGTGCGCCGCAGCGTGCTGACGTACATGCCGTCGAAGGGGTCGGCCACGAGGCGCCTCGCCACCTGCTGCGCCTGGTGCCGGCCCGCCTCGGACAGCGGCGGGTCTCCCTGGCCCTCGACGAGCTCGAAGGCCTCGCCCTCGACGGCGTCGGCCGACGCACCGTGGCGCACGAGGAGGAGCTCGGTCGATCCGGGCGGTCCCACGTAGGGTCTCTGGCTGAAGGTGCGGGGCGACGCCACGGCCGCCGAGTGTAGGGATGATCAGCGCGGGGCGTGGAGCTCGGGCGGCCCGTGGTCGTCGTCGTCCTCGACGACCTCCGCGTCAATGACGTTCGGGTCGTTGGCGGGGTCGGGCCCCCCTGCGTCCTGTCCCCACCCGCCCTGTCCCCAGCCGGGCGGTCCGCCCCCCTGCGTGCGGAAGGTGGCGAAGAAGGTGCCCGGTCCCTGGCTGAAGTCGATCCGCAGCGGCCGCCCGGCGTCGGGCCCGAGCTGCTCCCACAGCGGCAGCGCGCGACGGTGCACCAGGGAGCCCTGCACGCCGAGAGTGAGCCCCAGGTAGAGCAGGAAGCTCGCACCCTCGAGCCCGACCGCCCCCGTCTGGTTGCCGCCGGTACCCGCGGCGAAGTGCACCAGGAGGGACACCAGCCACAGGGCCATCGTGACCGCGGTGCCCTGGCGCACGACCCATCCGTTGCCGGCCCAGACCCGCATGGAGAGCGCGCGCAGCGCGCCCAGTCCCACGGCGCCGACCAGCATCGTGCCGAGCACCCAGCCCCAGGCGGACCCGGACACGTGGTGGTCGCCCGCGTACGACAGCATGCCGATCAGCCCGATGACACCGATGATCACGGGCAGACGGGGCCGGTACACCCGTGGCACCGCCCGCACCCTGATCTGGCGCAGCAGCACGACCACCAGGATCAGCGTCCCGAGTACGTACGAGAAGAACGACATCGCCCATCCACCCTATGGCCGGGGGGCGCCTAACGGGTCAGCAGCGGTCCCACCTCGACGCCGAAGCGCGCCGTCTGCTCGCAGAATTCCTCGGCGCTGCGGGCCATGAAGCGGACCTGCAGGTGGTTCACGCCCATGGTGACCAGCTCCTGCAGCGACTCCGCGACCTCCTCGCCACGGCCGGAGAGCACCCACCCCGGCAGGTCCCACCCCGAGCCGCCCGACGTCAGGTGGATCGGCTCGACGATGGTGCCGATGTCGATCGGCGCCCCACCGCGCAGCTCGGCCCGCAGCTGACGGAGCCGGGCGATCTGGCCCGGCAGGTCGCGCCGGCGCGTCCCCTGGGGGAGCCACCCGTCGCCGTAGGCCGCCGTGCGGCGGATGGCCGCCGGGGAGGAGCCGCCGATCCAGATGGGGGGTCGGGGCTGGCGCACCGGGCGCGGGCCCAGACCCATGTCGCGCGCCGGGAAGCGCGGGCCGGGGAGCTCGGGGAACTCGTCGGTGAAGCAGCGGGCCAGCGCCGCGACGGCCTCGTCGGTGTGACGCCCCCGCTCGTCGAAGCCACCGGTCAACAACTCGTACTCCTCGGGCACGTGGCCCGCGCCCACGCCCACGATGAGGCGGCCGCCCGAGAGCCGGTCGATCGTCGAGAGCTCCTTGGCCGCCCGCAGCGGATGGCGCTGCGCCAGGATCAGCACGTGCGACAGGAGGTGGGTGCGCGCGGTGACGGCGGCCAGCCAGCCGAGCGTTGCCGTCGTGTCGTACCAGATCGTCCCCATGGCGTCAGCCAGCCGGCGCGGAATGGCGGTGTGGTCGCAGACGCCGAGGTAGAAGAAGCCCGCCTCGTCGGCGACGCGCGCAATGCGGGCCAACTCCTCGGGACCCGACTCCTTCTCCCAGTCGGCCACGTAGAGCGTCGACTGGGACTGAATCGGCAGCTGCATGCCGTAGACGACCTGTCCCTCGGGGACGGCGCGCACCACGTCGGCGGGGCTGGGGGCGGTATCGGTCATGGTGTGCTCTCCCATCGGGCGGGAACGGTCGGATTCGGATGACGCCTCAGACGAACGCGGAAATCGCCAACGCCAGCTCGGCGGGCGCGCCGAAGGTGGTCGCCAGCACCCGCGAGCGCTTGAGGTGCAGGTGGAGCGGCACCTCCCAGGTGTAGCCCATGCCCCCGTGCACCTGGATCGCGGTGCGCGCGTTGGCCAGCGCCGCCTCGTCGGCGAGCAGCTTCGCGCCCATCACCGCCCGGTCCACCAGCTCCACCGGGGAGCAGCCGGCAGCCTCTGCTTCGGAGGTGACGACGTCGGGTTCGTCGGCCAGGCAGGCTGCGGCGTGCACGGCGGCGCGCGCCACCTCGGCCCGCACCAGCATGTCGGCACACATGTGCTGGACCGCCTGGAAGCTCCCGATCGGCTTGCCGAACTGGTGGCGCTCCTTGGCGTAGGCCACCGCCAGGTCCAGCGCCTCTGTCGCGTGTCCGACCTGCAGCGCGGCGGTGAGCAGCGAGCCGTCGCGCATCATGTGCCCTGCCGCGTCGGCCACGGGCTCGCCGGCGGGCAGGGACTCCAGCCGCCAGAGCGGGGTGAGCGGGTCGAGCGGCGCGGCCACCCGGATCGCCCCCGGCGCGTCGGCTGCGGGCGCGGGCGAGAGCAGCCGCGGTGTCGAGCGCCGGTCGTACGCCGGGAGCACCAGCAGCCCGTCGAGCGAAGAGAGGTGCTCCACCAGGATCGGCCCCGGCCCGGCGCAGTGCAGGCCCACCTGGGCCCGCCCGTCGGCCGAGCCTTCGATCAACCCGGCTGACGCGGCGAGGAAGGTCCCCACCAGGGGACCGGGGACGAGCGCACGGCCGAGCTGCTCGAAGACGACCACCGCGTCGCTCAGGCCCAGGCCGGTGCCCGCGGGCTCGGGCAGCGTGAGGGCGAAGATGCCCGTCTCGCCCAGCACGGCCCAGTCGGCGGCGCCGATGGCCTGCTCCGCGCCCTCGTTGGCGCGCAGGTGCTCGAGCGGCAGCCGCCCGGCCACCATGGCCCGCACGCCCTCGGCGAGTGCCCGCTCGTCGTCGCCGACCCGGAAGTCCATCAGCGCGACCCCATCATCGCGAACGGGGCAGGCCGAGGATCCTCTCGGCCACGATGTTGCGCTGCACCTGCGACGTCCCCGCCGCGATCGTCAGGTTGATCGACTTGAACCATGCGTGCAGCTGCTCGCCGTTGCCCAGCGCCTCGCCGTCGGGCCCCACCAGCGGGTCCCCGCTCAACGCGGCCCGGTCGAGCACCTCCATGGAGAGGTCGCCCAGCGCCTGGGCGTGCTCGGAGAAGGACAGCTTGAACACCGACCCGCCGATGCCGGGGACCCCGGTCTGCGCCGCCTCCGAGACGTTGCGTTTGGTGAGCGCCCACAGCGCGTCGAAGGCCGCCACGAGGTGGCCGATGCGCCGCCGGAGGCCGTCGTCGCCCAGCATGCCGAGACGGTCGGCGACGCGGTAGAGCTCGCCCAGCAGCCGCATGCTCTCCAGCAGCTCGCCGACGAACGCGGTGCCCCGCTCGAAGGAGAGGGTCACCATCGTCACGCGCCAACCGTCGTTCTCCTCGCCCACGCGGTTGGCCACCGGGATGCGCACCTCGTTGAGGAAGAGCTGCGCGAACTCGGTGGTCCCCTCAATGGTCCGCAGGGGCCGGATCTCTATGCCCGGCGAGTCCATCGGCATGATCAGCCAGCTGATGCCGCGGTTGCCCTCGTCGCCCGTGCGCACGAGCAGCTCGCAGAAGTCGGCCACCTCGGCGTGGGAGGTCCAGATCTTCGAGCCGGTGACCACGTAATGGTCGCCGTCACGCACGGCGCGTGTGCGCAGCGAGGCGAGGTCGCTGCCGGCGTCGGGCTCGCTGAAGCCCTGGCACCACGCCTCCTCGCCGCGCAGGATCGCCGGCAGGAAGCGCTCTCTCTGCGCCGGCGTCCCCTCGGCAATGACCGTCGGACCGGCGTGGAGCAGTCCGACGAAGTTCACACCGACATAGGGCGCACCGGCGCGCTCGCACTCCTCCTTGAAGATCAGCTGTTCCACCGGGGAGGCGCCGCGCCCGCCGCCCTCGGCCGGCCAGTCGACGCCGGCATAGCCCGCGTCGAAGAGCGTGCGCTGCCAGCGCAGGTCGTAGGCCCGCCGGGCGGGCCAGTCGTCGTGCGGGGGGGGAGCACCGAAGCCGGGGAGGGTTTCGGCCAGCCAGCCCCGCAGCTGCTGGCGGAACGCCTGCTCGGACGCGGTGTAGCGGAGGTCCATTCTTGGGCGGGGCGCGCCGGACGGACTCAGGCCACGAAGTCGAGGCCGAACAGCTTTATCGCGTTGCCTCGCACGATCTTGCGGCGCTGGGCGTCGGTCAGGTCCGCCATCTGCTCCTCGGCGATCTGGCGCGTGCGCGGCCAGGTCGAGTCCGAGTGCGGGTAGTCGGACTCGTAGGTGATGTTGTCCTCGCCGATCTCGTCGACCGAGCGCAGCCCGTGGGCGTCGTCGAAGAAGCACCCCCACACGTGGTCGGCGAAGTAGCTCGAGGGCTTCTCCGGCACGATGTCGGCCACGCCGCCCCAGCCGCGGTTGTCCTCCCACACCCGGTCGGCCCGCTCCAGGATGTAGGGGATCCAGCCGATCTGGCCCTCCGAGTAGGCCACCTTGAGCTCGGGGAAGCGCACGAACACGCCGCTGAAGAGGAAGTCGACCAGCGAGAAGGTGGCGTTGGTGTGCGTCAGCGTCGACCCCACCGCAGGCGGGGCGTCGGCCGAGGTCGACGGCATCTTCGACGAGCTGCCGATGTGCATGTTGACGATCGTCTTCGTCTCCGAGCAGGCCCGGAAGAAGGGGTCCCAGTAGTGGTCGGGGTCGTGCACGCTCGGGAGGCCGAGGAAGGGTGGGATCTCGCTGAAGCAGACGGCGCGCACACCGCGCTCCGCGTTGCGCCGCACCTCGGCCGCCGCCAACTCGGCATCCCACAGCGGGATCAGGCAGAGCGGGATGAGCCGGCCGCCCGAGTCGCCGCACCACTCGTCGACCATCCAGTCGTTGTAGGCCTTGACGCACAGCAGGCCGAGCTCCTTGTCCTGGGCCTCGGTGAAGGTCTGGCCGCAGAAGCGGGGGAACGTCGGGAAGCAGAGCGCCGCCTCAATGTGGTTGGCGTCCATGTCGTCGAGGCGTGGCTTCACCTCGTAGGAGCCCGGCCGCATGTCCTCGTAGGTGACGCCCTTCATGGTCACCTCGTCGCGGGGCACCCCGACGGCGGAGTCCACGCGCAGGAGGGGACGCTTGAGGTCCTCGTAGTACCACCAGTCCACCGGCTCGCCCACGGATCCCGGCTTGACCTTCAGCTGCCCGCCCCGGAACTCGACCTCGGGCATCGGCGCCCGCACGATCCGCGGCCCGACCTCGAGGTACTTGGACGGGAGGCGGTCCTGCCACACGTTGGGCGGCTCGACCACGTGGTCGTCGACCGAGATGATCATCGGCAGGGGCTCAGGCATGGACATCGAGCGTAGCCCGCACCTGACGGGGCGTCAGAAACGTGGACGGGCCCCGCTCATCCGAAGACCTCCGCGAAGAGGTCGAGCATGGCCTGCCAGGAGCGGCGGTCCGTCGCCTCGTCGTAGGCGATGCCCGGCAGGTCGATCGCCGTGGCCCGCGGGTTGGTGAACGAGTGCACGGCACCCCCGTAGACCACGAGCTGCCAGTCGACGCCCCCCGCCCGCATCTCCTCCTCGAAGGCGCGGCGCTCGTCGTTGGTGACGATGGGGTCGTCGGCGCCGATGAGGGCCAGCACCTTGCCGGTGATGTTGCGGGCGTCCTCGGGCCGGACCGTGCCGAGACCGGAGTGGAAGCCCACCACGGCCTTGAGATCGGCGCCGCCGCGCGCGAGCTCCAGGGAGAGCGTGCCGCCGAAGCAGTAGCCGATGGCGGCCAGCTGGTCCGGGTCTGTGCGCGGCTCGGCGCGCAGGATATCGAGGCCGGCGGTGCCCGTGGCCCGGGCGCGCGGCAGGTCGGCCCGCAGCTCGCCGATGCGGGCCATCATGTCGTTGCGGCTGGTGATCGGTTGCCCGCCGCCGTGGTAGTCGAGCGCGAAGGCGACGTAGCCGAGCTCCTCGGCCAGCCGCACGGCGCGGGAGCGCGCGTGGTCGTCGAGGCCGGGGCCCTCGTGGCAGACCAGCACCCCGGGGCGGCGATCGGTGCCGTCGGGCAGGGCGATCGTGCCCACCATGGTGCGGCCGTCGGCTTCGTAGGTGATGTCGCGGGTGGTGACCATGGGCGCACCGTACTCGCCCCCCGTCAACGCCATACTGGCGGCGATGCGCGGGGAGAACGGACGGAACCTGCAATCGGGATTGGCGGCCGTGCCGCTCGCGCTCGTCGCACTGGTGCTGGCTTCGTGCAGCTCGGGCCCCTCGACCCCGAAGGCCGCCCCCACCACCACGACGCGCCCGGCTGCGTCCTCGACGACGACGAGCACGACGGCGACGCCCGCCTCCACCCTGCCGGGCGTGCCCACGTCGGGGCCCCTGCAGGCGGGGTCGCCGATCCCTCTCCCGTTCGCGGCCGACCGTGTGACGGCGGCCGAGGGACCCGACGGAGCGGTGTTCGCCGCACCCCAGGACCCGACCAGCCCGTCACCGGCCATCGCCTGGGTCGTCGACGGCAACGGTCCGGCCGCCATCGCCGAGCACGTGGCGACCGGCATCGCCGCGCTGGCGGCGGACGCCACCGACTTCTACGTGGCGACGTATTCCGACGTGTACGCCTACAGCCGGGTGAGTGGCAACCAGGACGGGCAATGGACGATGCCCACGGTCAACGCGGCGAACAGCTCCGACGACGACCTGGTGTCCCTGACGGCCGCCGGTGGCGCGGTGCTGGTCTCGGTGACGCAGGGTGACACGGTCGGCGTGTACCGCATCAACCCGTCGTCCTCGGCGCGGCCGCACCTGCTCGTGCAGGGGCTCGGGGCCGCCGTCGGGGCGGACGGCTCCGTCTACTACGAGCGCGCCGACCACCACCTCGCCGTGCTGCGTCCCGACGGCACCACCGCAACCGGTGCGGTGCTCAACCACACCCCGAACGGCCTGGGTGGCGGCGTGCAGTACCTCGACGACGTCGCCGGCGGGGTGGTGTGGGTCAGCCAGCCGGCGGGCCAGGGCCTCGATGCCCAGTTCACGACGTACGACGCCACCTCCCTCGCGGTGCTGGGGTCCTACACCGGCTCGGTGACGAGCAGCGTGGTCGACACGGCCGCGGGGCCGCTCGTCCTCGAGCAGTCCGGCAGCACCCCCTCGTGCCCGCAGACGACGTCGCCGTCGTCGTGCGTCCTGCGCATCGACCAGCACGGCACCGCCAGCGATCCGGTGGGCGTCGGCGCGGCCGTCACGCTCGTGGGGCCCGGTCCGGCCGTCGTCGTCTCCGACACCACGACCGGCCAGTTCGACCTGGTGCGCCTGTCGTAGCGGCGGCGGCGTGCGGGCAGGAACGGTCCGCCGGTCACCGTGTCCGACCGGCGGTGGTTGCTACTGTCGGCGTGACGCTGGAGGGATCTTGGCCAACGCCGACGAGACACCCCAGGCCGCTGCCTCATGGGCAAGGGCCGGATGGAGGCGTTCAGCGACGGTGTGCTCGCGATCGCCATCACGCTGCTGGTGCTCGATCTGGCCATCCGGCCCCCCGGCTCACCGACCGACGAGTTCTTCCGGGCCTGGCCGTCCTACGTCGCGTACGTCGTCAGTTTCCTCACGATCGGCGGGGCGTGGACCGCCCACCACTCCCTCACGGACCGCCTGGAAGGCGTCGACTCCATCTTCCTGCGGCTGAACCTCCTCTTCCTGCTCGCCATCGCGTTCCTGCCCTTTCCCACGCGCCTCGTCGCCGAGGCGCTCGAGCGCAACACCGACTGGGAGCGCATGGCCGTGACGGTCTACGGCATCACGATCCTGGTGACGCGGCTGATGTTCGCCGTCCTGGTCAGCTACTCGCTGCGCCAGCAGCTGCGCCAGGAACGGGCCGACGACCCCGACCTCGAGGAGGCACGACGGAAGTCCGGCGTGACCCTGGTCGCCTACGCCGTCACCATCGTGGTGGGCCTCCTCCTGCCGATCGTGGCGATCGTGTTCTACTTCGCGCTCGCGGTCTTCCTGGTCGTGCCGTTCAAGGCGGTCGCCCGGGAGATCTTCCGGCGCCCACGAGCCGCGTGAGAGGCGCAGCACCTCCCCGCACCGGCGCTCAGGGCCCGGTCGCTCCGGCGGCGCCGAACTCCATCTGGAACAGATAGGCGGTGGCCAGGCTCCGGTAGGGCCGCCACGGCGCGGCGATCGTGCGCACCTCGTCCTGGGTCGGGAGGTGGTCCATGCCGTAGGCGCGCTGCATCACCTTGCGCAGCGCGAGGTCCCCGGGGAGGACGACGTCGGGACGGTCGAGGGCGATGATCAGCATCCCGTGCACCGTCCAGGGCCCGATGCCGGGGATGGCGGTCAGGCGGGCCTCGATCTCCTCGTCGCTCATGGCGCGCAGGTCCTCGTCACGCAGCGTGCCGTCGGCGAATTGCGCCGCCACGGCGCGCAGCGTCTCGACCTTCCGCGCCGACAACCCGGTCTGGCGGAGCGCCGAGGGGTCCATCGCCAGCAGCTCGGCCGGCGTCGGCAGCCGGCCGCCGAAGCCCGCGCGCAGGCGCTCGAGGATGCGGCGGGTCGCGGCGACGGAGAGCTGCTGACCGGCGACCTGGAACACCAGCGCGCCGAAGGCGTCCATCGGCGGCAGGTCGGCCAGCCAGGCCCGGGGGTCGAACGCGGGGTGGTCGGCCATGACGCGGGCCAGGACCGGATCGGCCCGGCGGAGGTGCGCCAGCGCCGCATCGGCCCCGGCGTCGGGCCGGCGGGGGGGAGCGCCGCTCAATAGTGCATGGAGACGCCGCCGTTGGGGCTGAGCAGCTGTCCCGTGACGAAGCTGCTGGCGTCAGCGGCGAGATACAGCACGCAGTACGCGATGTCCGACGTCACCCCCACCCGGCGCAAGGGGGTCATGCGGGCCATCGGCTTCACCATCGCCGCCTTGGTCTCCTCGTTGACGGTCCCGTCGGGGTTCGTGTAGTAGCGCGCCGTCATGTTGGAGGGAACGAAGCCCGGCGCGACCGTGTTGACGCGCACGCCGTGCTCGCCCACCTCGACGGCCATCGTCTGGGTCAGCTGCGCCACCCCGGCCTTGCAGATGGCGTAGGGACCGATCCCCGGCGCAGGGGCCAGCACCGCAGCCGACGCCATGTTGACGATGGAGCCGCCGCGCTGCGCCACCATCACCCTCCCGGCGGCCTGGCATCCGTACACGACGCCCTTGAGGTTCACCGCGAGGATGCGATCGAACTCGTCGGGGTCGAGGTCGATGATCGTGCTGTCGATCATGATCCCAGCGATGTTGCACATGACGTGCAGGCCGCCGTGGCGCGCCGTGATGTGGTCGACCAGGGTCGACGCCGCGCCCCGGACGGACACATCGAGCTGTGCGCTCTCGGCCCTTCCGCCCTGCCCGAGGATGCCGCTGGCCGTCTCGGCCGCCGCAGGACCGTTGACGTCCGCGCACACGACGGTGGCGCCTGCCCCCGCCAGCACTTCGGCGGTGGTCCGTCCGATGCTGCCGCCCGCCCCGGTGACCAGCGCCACCCGGCCGGTCAGGTCGAAGGCGTTCCTCACACTCTGCGCGGTTTCCACCGGCGCACCTTACGCGCCCGGCAGCCCCTCCGATCAGGCTGCGTCGGCCCGGGGCTCTATCCGGAAGACCGGGTAGTCGGCGGCGATCGCCTCGAAGTCGGGTAGCGGGGCCCTACGATCGACCGGGATGTGCGGGCGGGCCCCCGGGGCGAGCGCGAGGTAGCGCCGAAGGATGGGAGCCCGCAGCGCCGGGTCGACCTCCTCCAGCCACACCGACTCCCTCTTGCCGTGGCGCAGCTCCGCCCTACCGCCGTCCGCCTCGAGGTTCCTGACCCAGTTCGCGTCCGGCCCGAGCATCGAGACGAGATAGCGCTGACCCTCGTAGTCGGCGATCACGACCGGCAACGAGATGATCTGTCCGCTGTGGCGCCCGCGGACCTCGAGCGCACCGGCGCGCGAGGGCATGAGGCCGGCGGAGAACGCAATCGCCGACAGCCGGTTCTGCAGCCGGGCGAACCGGCTGGGACGCCCACCCCGGTACAGCCGGCGCGTGTAGTCCCCGTAGGTCCACATACCCCGATCGTGCGGCCGCCGGGCCGGATCGGCCAGGGTCCATGTGCCCTTCTGTCGTCACGCCCCTACGCGGTCACACCTTCGATCGCCAGCAGGGCGCGCTTGACCTTCAGGCCGCCGCCGTAGCCGCCGATCCCGTTGCTGGCCAGCACGCGGTGGCAGGGCACGATGATCGGGATGGGGTTGCGCCCGTTGGCCTGGCCCACGGCGCGGGGCCCTCTCGGGCGCCCGACCCGGCGGGCCAGCTCTCCGTAGCTGATCGTCTCGCCGTACCCGATGCGCGTCAGCTCGGCCCAGACCTCCTGTTGGAATGGTGTGCCGTCGAGCTCCATCGTCACGTCGAACTCGGTGCGCTCGCCGGCGAAGTACTCCTCGAGCTGCGACGCCGTCTCCTTGAGGACGGGCGGGACGTCGTCGAGGTCGCGGCGCCCGTGCCGCCGCTCGTGCGGCAGCCAGACGCCGACCAGCACGTCGCCGTCGCACTCCAGGACGAGACGTCCGATCGGGGTGTCGAGAGGCATGGTGGCGGTGGGGGAGGTCGTCATGCGGCGCGTCCTTTCATCGGTGGGGTGGGGATCTCGGCGTCGGGCGTGGGGAGGGACCACAGGTGCGCCATGGCGTAGCTGCGCCACGGCCGCCAGCCGTCGGCGGCGCCGGCGAGACGCACCGGGTCGTCGGGCAGGCCGACCGCCCGCGCCGCGCGGCGGATGCCGAGGTCCGTCGGCATGAACGCATCCGGGTCGCGCAGCGCCCGCATGGCCACGTACTCGGCCGTCCACGGACCGATGCCCGGGAGCCGTACCAGGGCGCGGCGCACCTCGAGCGGGTCGGCGCCGGCGTCGATGACGACGTCGCCGCGTTCGACCGCGTCCGCCAGGGCGACCACCGCACGCCGCCTCCCGGCCGGCATGGCGAAGACGCCCGGGTCGCGCCCGGCCAGCTCGACGAGTGCGGCCGGGGTGGGGAAGAGGTGGGTGACCGGTCCCGCCGGCTCGGCGAGCGGGATGCCGGCCGCCTGGACCAGCCGGCCCGCGACCGTCCGGGCCCCCGACACCGAGACCTGCTGGCCGATGACCGCGCGGACGGCGAGCTCGAAGCCCTCGGCCGCGCCCGGTACCCGGCGCCCCGGGTCGTGCTCGACCACGGGCCCGACCAGCGCGTCGCCCCGCAGCGCCTCCCAGACCGCGACGGGGTCGGCGTCGAGATCGAGCAGTTGGCGGCAGCGTGAGACGGCGGTGGTGAGGTCGCGCAGGTCGGACAGCACGAGGTCACCCTCCACGCAGGACGGCCCGCTCCTGTCGTCGCGCGCCTCGCCTCCGTCCCACGGCGCGGACAGTGCGACCACGCCGTGGCCGTGGGGCAGGCGCAGGCTGCGCCGGTAGGAGGATCCGTCGAACGACTCCACTCCGGGCAGCGCGCGGGAACCGAGGAAGTCGAAGAGCGAGGCCGGGCTGAAGGGGCGCCGGCACGGCAGCCGGAGCCGGATGGACTGTGCCGTGGTGGACCCGGTTCCGCCAGCACCTCTCCGCCCATGTGCCGACCTGACGGCGCGTGCCCGCAGGCCGCTCGGCGTGTCGGCGAAGATCTGGCGCACCGTGTCGTTGCACTGGCGCACGCTGGCGAAGCCCGCCGCGAACGCGACGTGCGCGACGGGGAGGTCCGTCGTCTCGAGCAGGATGCGCGCCGTCTGGCTGCGCTGCGCCCGGGCGAGGGCGAGCGGGCCCGTCCCCACCTCGGCCGTCACGAGGCGGTTGAGCTGGCGCGTGCTGTACCCGAGGCGCTGCGCGAGGCCCTCGACACCCTCACGGTCCACGATGCCGTCGCGGATGAGCCGCATCGCCCGCGCCACGACGTCGGCCCGCACGTTCCACTCCGGCGAGCCCGGCGTGGCGTCGGGCCGGCAGCGGAGGCAGGCGCGGAAGCCGGCCTGTTGCGCGGCGGCGGCGGTCGGGTAGAAGCGGACGTTCTGCCGCTTGGGGGTCCGGGCCGGGCAGCTCGGCCGGCAGTAGATGCCGGTCGAGGTCACCGCGCAGAAGAACCAGCCGTCGAAGCGGGCGTCCTTGCTCTGCGCCGCCTGGTAGCAGCGGTCCGGGTCCTCGATCACGGGTGCCAGCGTGGCACGCCGCAGTGACGATTACTGGCGGGAATCGGACATTGCCGTCGACGATTCCCGGCTGGCCCTGGTCCGAGGCCCACGCCCTCCCAGGCGGGCGGCCCGACGGCGCGCGTCAGTGCCCGGTGACGGCCTGCAGGACGAGCCGGCGGTGGGTGGCGGCGTCGCCCCACGCGCGCGAGAGCGCCCACGTCTGCTTCAGGAAGAAGTGGAGGTCGCACTCCCACGTGTAGCCGATGGCGCCGTGGACCTGGAGCGCCACCCGGGCGGCGAGGTCGGCGGCGTCCGACGCCATGGCCTTGGCCATGGAGGCGTCGTGCGACAGCGTGGGCTGGGCCGTCGCCAGAGACCAGGCGGCGCGGTACGTGGCGGGGCGGGCGAACTCGAGCGCGACGCGGGCGTCCGCCAGCTGGTGCTTGACGGCCTGGAAGCTCCCGATGGCCTTGCCGAACTGGTGGCGCTCCTTCGCGTAGAGGGCGGTCATGGCGAGCATGCGGCCGGCGAGACCGACGAGCAGTGCCGCACTGCCGGCAGCGGCGCGGTCCGCCAGCAGCGAGACGGCCGCCTCGGCGGCGACGCCATAGGCCAGCAGCGTCTCGGCGTCGAGCGGCCAGTGCACGGAGGAGAGATCGCGCGACGAGCTCAGCGCAGGCGTCGGGTACACCTCGCACGAGGCCTCGGGCACCGCGTGCAACTGCCACCCCGAATCGGCGTCACGGCAGGCCAGGAGGAACACGGCCGCGTCACGGGCGCCGACGACGCGGGGCGTGCGCAGCGCGCCGTCAGGCGACACGGTGGTCGGTGACACGAGCCCGCCGACGGTGACGTCGACGCCGCCCACGGCGAAGCTGGCGTCGTCCTCGACCAGGGCCGCGAGCGCGGCGGCGGCGGCCGGGTCCGGCAGCAGCGCGGCGAGCGTCGGCGCGGCGAGCGCCGCCGTCTCCAACAACGGCTCGGGCAGGCAGGCCCGGCCGGCCTCCTCCAGCACCCCGACGAGGTCGACGTCGCCCAGGCCGAGCCCGTTGGCGGCTTCGGGCACGACGAGGGCGGGAGCCCCGAGCTCGGCCAGGACGGCCCAACGGTCGGCGGCGAGCGTGGCCCGCCCGTCCTCGTCGGCCAGGTCGAAGGTGCGCAGCGCGTCGGGGCTGCACTCGGTGTCGAGCACCGTGCGCACGCCGGCGCGCAGCTCCTCCTGCTCCTCGCTGAACGCGAAGTCCACCGCCGGCTCCTCGGGCCCTCAGCCCCGCGGCAGCCCGAGCAGGCGCTCGGCCACCACGTTGCGCTGAATCTCGTTGGTCCCGGCGTAAATGGGGCCGGCGAGCGAGAAGAGGTAGCCGTCGAGCCACTCTCCGGGCGCGCCCGCCTCCAGGAGCTCGGCCTCGGGGCCGAGCAGGTCGAGCGCCGCGGTGTGGATGGCGACGTCGGTCTCGGACCAGAAGATCTTGTTGCAGCTGGCCTCGGGACCCACGGCGTGGCCGCGGGCGACGCGCGACGCGGTCCAGTAGGTGTGGAGCTGGTAGGCCTCGGCGTCCATGTGGGCCTGGGCCACGGCGTCGACGGAGGAGGCCGGGCCGCCGCGCTGGTGGAAGAGCCCGACGAGGCGGTCGGCTGCCCCGGTGTAGCGCGCCGGGCTGCGCAGCGAGAGGCCGCGCTCGGACCCCGCCGTCGCCATCGCCACCGACCATCCGGCCCCGACCTCGCCCAGGACCTGGTCCTCGGGGACCTCCACGTTGTCGAAGAAGATCTCGGCGAACCCCGTCTCGCCGTCGATCTGGGGGATCGGGCGCACGGTGAGCCCGGGCGAGTCCATGGCCACGAGGAAGTAGGTGAGCCCGCGGTGGCGTTCGGCCTCGGGGTCGGTGCGGAAGATGCCGAAGCACCAGTCCGCGAACGCGCCCCGGCTGGCCCAGGTCTTCTGACCGTTGAGGATCCAGCCGTCGCCGGCCGCGCTGCGCGCGGCGCGCGAGCGGATGCCGGCGAGGTCACTGCCCGCGTCGGGCTCGGACCAGCCCTGGCACCAGATCTCGTCGCCCGCCGCCATCGGCGGCAGGTAGCGCGCCTTCTGGGCGTCGGTCCCGTACTCGAGCATGGTGGGGGCGAGCAGGAAGATGCCGTTCTGGCTCACCCGCTTGGGGGCGCGGGCGCGGTAGTACTCCTCCTCGAACACGAGCCACTCGAAGATCCCGAGGTCGCGCCCGCCGTACTCGACGGGCCAGCTCACCACGGACCAGCGGTCCTCGAACATGGTGCGCTCCCAGGCGCGGTGGGCCTCGAAGCCGGCTGCCGTATCGAGCGAGGGGAGGGGGTCGGCGGGGACGTGGGCCTCCAGCCAGGCCCGGGCGTCGGCGCGGAAGGCCTCGTCCTCGGGGCTGAAGGTCAGGTCCATGACGGAGCGAATCTTCCACAGCGTCCCCGGCCGTGCCAAGGTCGCGGGCCGGAGCCCCTCAGGCGCCGCCGCCGCCGGTGTGGTCCCCACCGAGCGTGCGCACGAAGAAGTCGACCACCAATGAGATGACGGCGGCCTCCGAGGGGACCTCGCCCACCGTGTCGAATTCGTGCCCGCCGTCGAACACCGTCACCATCTGGTGGGGCACGTCGGCCACCCCGAGGTCCCAGGCCAGCTCCATCGACTGCTGCGGATAGACGATCTCGTCGTTGTTCGAGTCGAGGATCAGGAAGGGCGGGTCGCCCGGCGCGATGTAGGTCACCGGGCTGGCCTTCTTGAGGTCGGCGCCGAGCTGGCGGCTCGGCACGCTGCCGAGCAGCGAGATGAAGCTCTCGGCGACGAGCACGGCGTCGCCCTGGTCCCCCATGGTCAACAGGTCGCTCGGCCCCGCCATGTCGACCACCGCCTCCACCCGGCTCGACTCGCCGCGGTAGGGGCCGAGGTCCCAGCCGGCGTTGGGGCCGGCGGTGCCGAGCAGCGCCACGAGATGCCCGCCGGCGCTCTGGCCCCAGGCCCCGATCTCTTCGGGGTCGATGTGGAATCTGCGGGCGTTGGCCCGCAGGTAGCGGATGGCGCACTTGACGTCGACGATCTGGTCGGGCCAGTGCCCGCGCGGCCCGAGCCGGTAGTCGAGGCTGACGACCACGATCCCGCGGGCGGCCAGCGCCGGGCCGATGCTGTCGATGATGAAGCCGCCCGTGTCGTAGTCGCCCGAGACCCAGGAGCCCCCGTGGACGTAGACGGCGGCCGGGGCCGGGCCGTGCAGGGTGGCGGGCTCGGTGATCCGGGCCTCCTGGTGGTTGCAGTAGCTGACCGTGGCCTGGTGGCCTGCCGCCACGGTCGGTCCCGGCGCCGGGGCGCCGCCGCCCGCCGCGCCGGGCGGCGTGGTGCCCGCGCTGGCGCAGGCGGCCAGCACCGCGACGCCGAGCACGCAGACGGTCGCGACGGCGAAGCCCCTGCGCATGGCTCAATGTTGGTCGATCACGGCCGGGAGGGGTTCCCGCCCTGCCTGGAGGGGCACGTCTGGCACTGGATCCGATTCGGCGTCAGAATTGGCTCCTTATGCCCAATGCCGTGATCGTCGACGCCGTCCGCACCCCGGTGGGCCGCCGCGGGGGCCGCCTCTCCGGATGGCATGCCACCGACCTGGCCGCCCAGCCGCTGGCGGCCCTGCTGGCCCGCAACGACCTGGACCCCGCCCTGGTCGAGGACGTCGTCATGGGCTGCACCATGACCGTCGGGGAGCAGGCGATGAACATCGCCCGCAACGCCGCCCTGGCCGCCGGGCTCCCCGAGTCGGTGCCCGGGACGACGGTCGACCGCCAGTGCGGCTCGGCCCAGCAGGCGATCCACTTCGCGGCGCAGGCGGTCATGGCGGGGGCCATGGACATCGCCATCGGCGCCGGCGTGGAGTCGATGAGCCGGGTGCCGATCGGGTCGACGACCGAGCCCGGTCCGGGCGAGGCCTACGGGCCGCTGTACCTGCAGCGCTTCGAGCTCATCCACCAGGGCGAGTGCGCCGAGGAGATCGCCCGGCGCTGGAAGGTGTCGCGCCAGCAGATGGACGAGTTCGCGCTCGAGTCGCACCGGCGGGCGGCGCGGGCGACCGACGAGGGCCGCTTCGCCAACGAGATCGTGCCGCTCGAGGCCCGGGTCCACCCCGACGTGCCCGGGGCCGACGAGGTGAGCGGGCTGCTCGAGTCCGACGAGGGCGTGCGGCGGGACACCTCGCTCGAGAAGCTGGCCGGGTTGAAGCCGGCGTTCTCCGAGACGGGGACGGTGACGGCGGGGACGTCGTCGCAGATCTCCGACGGCGCGGCGGCGGTGCTGATCATGAGCGAGGAGCGGGCGTCGTCGCTCGGCCTGCGCCCCCGGGCGCGCTTCCACACGTTCGCGGTGGCGGCCAACGACCCCCAGATCATGCTGACGGCACCGATCCCGGCCACCGAGCTGGTCCTCGCCAAGGCGAAGCTCTCGCTCGACGACATCGACGTGGTCGAGATCAACGAGGCCTTCGCCTCGGTGGTCCTCGCCTGGGAGCGCGAGTTCCACCCCGACATGGCACGGGTGAACCCCAACGGCGGTGCCATCGCCATCGGCCACCCCACGGGGTGCTCGGGGGCCCGCCTCATGGCCACCCTGCTCAACGAGATGGAGCGCACGGGTGCGCGCTACGGGCTCCAGACGATGTGCGAGGGCGGCGGCCAGGCCAACGCGACGATCATCGAGCGGCTCGGCTGATGGCCCCCGCGACCCGGGTGCCCGCCGTCGAGGGCTGGTTCACCACCGGTGACGACGGCGCGGCGCCGGCGCTCCTCGGCTCGCGCTGTACCGGGTGCGGGACGTTCGCCTTCCCCGCCGAGGCCACCTACTGCCGCAACCCCGACTGCACGTCGAGCTCGTTCGAGACCGTCGAGCTGTCGCGCCGGGGGCGCATCTGGTCCTACACCGACGCCAGGTACCAGCCCCCGCCTCCCTACAGGGCGGCGGACCCCTACGTCCCGTTCTGCCTCGCCGCCGTGGAACTGGCCGCCGAGAGGCTCGTGGTCATGGGCCAGGTGGTCGGCGGGGTGACGGTCGACGACCTCGCCGTGGGCGACGAGGTCGAGCTCGTGGTCGACACGCTGTACTCGGAGGACGGCTGCGACTACCTCGTGTGGAAGTGGCGCCCGCTCGGAGCCACCGCACCCGGCGGGGAGGCCTGAGGGATGCCCGACGACAAGAAGGTCGCCGTGCTCGGCGCCGGCATGCACGAGTGGGGGAAGTGGGGACGCCCCTTCGTCGAGTACGGGCTCGCCGCGGCACGCGACGCACTGGCGGACGCCGGCCTCGGCTGGCGTGACATGCAGTTCGTGTCCGGCGCCGACACCATCCGCAACGGCTACCCCGGGTTCGTCTCGGGCGCGACGTTCGCCCAGGCCCTGGGCTGGACGGGCGCTCGCGTCGCCAGCGTCTACGCCGCCTGTGCCTCGGGCGCGGTGGCCATTGCCAACGCCCGGGCGCAGATCCTGGCCGGGCTGTGCGACGTCGCGCTGGTGGTGGGCGCGGACACGACCCCGAAGGGCTTCTTCGCCCCCGTGGGCGGCGACCGCAAGGACGACCCCGACTGGTTGCGCTTCCATCTCATGGGGGCGACGAACCCGACCTACTTCGCGCTCTACGCCCGCCGGCGCATGGACCGCTTCGGTGCGACCGAGGAGGACTTCGCGCAGGTCAAGGTGAAGAACGCGCGCCACGGCCTGGCGAACCCCTACGCGCGCTACCGCAAGGAGGTCACCGTCGACGAGGTGCTGTCGTCACCCATGGTGGCCGATCCGCTCCGCCTGCTCGAGATCTGCGCCACCTCGGACGGCGGCGCCGCGCTCGTGCTCTCGTCCCTGGAGTTCGCGCGGCGCCATGCCGGGGGTGGCGCGCCGCTGGTGACCATTGACGCGGTGTCGACCGTGACACCGACGTTCCCCAACACCGTGATCGAGATGCCGAACTTCTCGACCGACTCCGCCGCGGCGTCGACCGGCGCGCCCGGGGCGGCCGCCGCGGGGTTCCGTCCCTCCATTGCGACGGCGGCCTACGCCGAGGCCGGCATCGGCCCCGAGGACGTCAGCCTCGCCGAGGTCTACGACCTCTCGTCTGCTCTGGAGCTCGACTGGTACGAGGACATCGGCCTGTGCGGCGAGGGCGAGGCGGAGAAGCTGCTCCGTGACGGCGCCACGTCCCTCGGCGGCCGGGTCCCGGTGAACCCCTCGGGTGGTCTGTCCTGCTTCGGCGAGGCCATTCCGGCCCAGGCCATCGCGCAGGTGTGCGAGTGCGTGTGGCAGCTGCGCGGCAGCGCCACCGGGCACCAGGTGGAGCGGGCCACCGTGGCCGTCACGGCGAACCAGGGCTTGTTCGGGCACGGATCGTCGGTCCTCCTGAGCCGCTGAAACATGGGTAGCAATCCATTTACCTGCCATTTACCGCACGCCGTGTGTGATTCCCGGGCGTTGGGGTATGGACAGCGGGTGCCGTCGAATGCGCGCTCACGCCGCTTAGGCTGGATCACGCTGCTGAGGTTGGTGTGTGCATGCGAAGCATCTGACTCGGGGTCGGCGCGGAACGACGCCGTGACTGGAGGAGCCGTTGCATGTCGGCCATCGACGTGACTGAGTTGCGCCAAGATGAGGAGCAGCAAAGAGGAGCAGAGAACTCAATGCCGGACCACACAGACGACCGGAGCGGGACCGGGTCGGACGACGTGCTGAACGCGCTCGACGAACTCGAGTCCGTGCTGCGGGAGAACGCCGAAAGCGAGCGCTTGCTCTCCAAGCGCATCGCCGAGGTCCGCCTCTCCCGGCAGAACGGGCGGGAATGGAAGGCGATCCTCGGGGACGAGGACGAGCCGGGAACGGTGCAGCTGGTCAGCACGATCCTGCGCCGGCAGTCCGAGGCCAGCGGTTACCTGCGCCGGTCACTCGTGGTGGCTCTCCGGGCCGAGGGACAGAGCATCCCGAGCATCGCCCATCTCTTCGGCGTGACCCATCAGCGGGTGTCCAACCTGCTGCGCCGCGTGGCGCAGGGCAACGCCGCCGCGAATGGCGACAACGCCTAGCTACTTCGCCCTGAAAAAGTAGTTTCGGTGTGGCTCCCCAGCTGTCCTGAATGACCGCCGCGTGGGCCCATGGGCTCTCGCTCCGACCTCTCCGGTCGCTTTTGACCCCATTTCCGGCCGTTTGCGGCGGCGGGGCGCGACAGGAGAGTGACGGGGTGAGATCAGGCAGGCACACGGTGCGACGGTGGCGGGGGGCGTCCCAGTGGTCCGGCGGAGGTTCTCGCTCGTTGCCTCGGAGAAGGAACGGGATCCTTGCTCTGTTCGCGCTCGTCGATCAACACGGCGATCTTGGTGGCGTTGTGGGCCAAGATGCCCCAGCCGCACCACGTGCGCGCCCCGTCGATGCCGTCGATCCTCGTGCGCTCCCAGCCCCAGGAGTGTTTGAGGTACGAGATGCGGCCCTCCGATCCAGTGCGCCACTTGATGAGCTTGCGGAACCGCCGCGAGGACTCGACCGCTTGGCGTTGCTTGCCAGGGCGTCCCTTGCGCGGGATGGCGACGTGGGTGACGCCGAGCTCATGGAGCTCGGTCTCCACCTTGGCCTCTCCGTAACCGCGATCCGCGGTCGCGGCTGTTGGCACCTTGGAGAACCTCTTCTTGATGCGGCCGAGGGCGGGGGCAAGCATCGGTGCGTCGGGTGGGTTGCCCATCTCGACGTTGTGGTCCACCACGATGCCATCCGCGTTGTCGGCCACCTGAGCCTTGAACCCGAATTCGACCGGTTTGCCGAGCCTGCCCTTGGCGATGGGGCGGGCGTCGGTGTCGTGCAATGACACGATGCGCGTCGATCCGTCGGGGACCTCGCCTCCGAGGCGGGTGCGGGTCTGGGCCACGACCTGCTCGAGCACCGCGATGGTCCGCTCGAGTTCGACGACGAGGGCGGTGGCCTTGCCCGAGGCTCGGGCGCCGGCCCGGCGCAGCGCCCGGCGAGCGTTCTGGGCCACGACCTGGGCTTCTGTGATGGAGGCCTCGGCGATGGTGGCCAACTCGCCGGTCAAGACGAGCACCTCGTCTTTGGCATCGCCGCTGCGCCGGCGCAGCCAGGCCGCGATCTGGTGGGCTCGTCGGCGCACCGATCGGGTGCGGTCTCGAAAGCGCGTGCGCCGGGCCAGCCCGAGTGCATGCAACGCCCCCACGGTCTTGGTGAGCTTGGCCACGCCTTTGGCCAGCAGACCCGAGTCGGTCGGATACGCGACATTGGCTGGGACGACCGTGGTGTCGGCGCGGACCTTGTCGAGTCGCAGCACCTTGGCCGCATTCGCTTTGGCCAACAGGGCCTCGTTCAACTGGTCGACGACGCCCTGCCCACAACGGGTGGTGATCTTCATCAGCGTGGATGGGTGCGGCACGGCGTCGGTGAGCGCGATGCGACAGAAGCGTCGCCAGGCCAACGAGTCGGTCACCTCGGCACAGAGTGTCTCGAAGCCGAGCCGGTACCTGAAGCGCAAGAACATCATGCGCAAGTAGGTCTCCATCGGAATGGACGGGCGGCCGATCACCGGGTCGAAGTGCGGGACGAAGGGCTCGAAGAAGACCGGGTCGTCGAGGAGGCGGTCGATCTGTTCGAGTCCAGGTGGGAGGGCCAAGAACTCGGGCGGCAGGATTGCTTCCCACAGGGTCGGCTGAGGGTCTACCTTGGTGCGTAACACGATGGCTCCATTCACTCCGGGAAGGGTGTGTGGAGCCATCGTTGCTTCATTCGGGCCCGAACGCGAGTACCTCGCCAACACGAACGCGCTGGTCGCAGGCGTTTTTCACATCGACTTTTTCAGGGGGAAGTAGCTAGGTGTAGGCGCCCCACCCCCGCAGGACCTCGTCCGCCTCGGTCATGACGGCGCGGACGATGTCGGCGACCGGCGGGAGCGACTCGAGCACGCCGACCACCTGACCCGTCGGCAGCACGCCGACGTCGGTGCGGCCCTCGACGAGGGCGGCCTTGGTCATGACCGGCGCGTTGGCCGCCATGACGACCTGGGCCCACGTGAGCTCGTTGCCCTCCTTCATGGCGCGGCCCTCGCGCAGCAGCGACGAGAGCGAGGCCCCCGTCTCCTTGCGGAACTGGTAGGCGCTGCGCACCGCGCGCGGAAGGGCGCGGAGCCACGACTGCGCCTCCAGGTGGTCGACCAGGTCGGTGCGCACCACCCGCTGCGGTGCACCGTCGACCTTGGTGGTCACGACGGTGCCGGTCACCGGCGTGCCGAGGTAGAGCTGCTTGACGGCGTCGGGCACCCGGCTCTCGGCCGAGAGGAGGAACCGCGTCCCCATGGCCACGCCGACCGCTCCGTAGGCCAGGGCGGCGACCAGGCCGCGCCCGCTGAAGAAGCCGCCGGCGCCGAGCACCAGGACGCGGTCGCCCACGGCGTCGACGACCTGGGGCAGGAGGAGTGTCGTGGGGATGGTGCCCGTGTGGCCCCCGCCTTCGGCGCCCTGGGCGATCACGGCATCGACGCCCCACTCGGCCACCTTCTCGGCGTGGCGTCGGGCGCCGACGGTGGGCATGACGAAGAGCCCGGCCTCCTTGCACCGGGTGACCAGGGCCGCGTTGGGGGCCTGGGCGAAGCTGGCCACCCGGGCGCCGGTCTCGATCATCAGCGCGATGCGCTCGTCCACGTCGGCCACGTCGGTGCGCAGGTTGACGCCGAAGGGAGCCGAGGTCCGGCTGCGCACCTCGGCGATCGCCTCGGCCAACTGGTCGAGCGTCATGGTGGCCGAGGCGAGGATGCCCAGGCCCCCCGCCTCACAGGTGGCGGCGACCAGCCGCGGGCCCGCCACCCAGCCCATGCCCGTCTGCACCAGCGGGACGCGCAGACCGAGCCGCCGGCACAGCTCGGTGTGCAGCGCCGGATGCAGCGGCGTCCCGGCGTCCCCCGCGTCGAGGTCGGGGCTCAGCTCCGCACCTCGCGGTCGCGGGCGGAGCCGGGGTCGAGCACCACGCGGATCAGGTCGAGCTCCGCTGGTGTCGGGAGGCGGGTCTCGGGTGCGTCATCGGGGATGCGCAGTGCGAAGCCGGTGGCGGCCACGATGTCGTCGACGCTGACGCCCGGATGGCGCGAGTGCAGGCGCATGGTGCGGTCGGGTGTCTCGAAGTCGAACACACCCAGGTTGGAGACGACACGTCGGACGTCGTGGAAGCGCGTGGCGCCGGCGCCCGCCGCGGCGGCCCGCGCGTAGCCGACGCCGCTGACGACGTCGACCTGCTCGACGAAGCTCCGTGCGTTGTGGTCGGGCACCCAGTAGCTGGTGGTGTGGTTGACCGAATTGCCGGGGGCGCCGCGCACCCCGACGAGCTGCACCTTGGGCCGGTCGTGCGGCCCGATGGCCGAGATGTTCTGGTTACCCGTGCGGTCGATCTGGCTCGCCATCATCATGATGTGGCGCCGCCCCGACCACACCACGTCGAAGACGCTTCGGTAGGGCATGGCCGCCTCGCGCACGAGCTCCGCCGGTGGGGTGGCGATCGGGGGTGCGCCCACCATCAGGGCGGCCTCGCCGTCGGTGAGCACCAGGTCCGGAGCGAAGGTGCGCTTGGCCAGCCGGGCGCCGAGGGCGGGGATGGTGCCGAAGGGGCTGGCCATGATTTCGCCGGCGCCGTGCCACACGTCGGCACAGGCCACGACGCAGAACTCGGCGCGGGTCACCCCGGGGTCGGCCAGCGGGTCGGTCACGGGTCCTGCCGTTCCCTTCTGCGGGCCTGGTACTCGTCCTCGCTGACCAGGACGTAGCGGCCGGCGAAGGCCTCCCACTCGGCGGGGTCGGCCGCGGCCGCGGCGTACTCCTTCTGGAAGGCCTCGTCGCGCCCGTAGTCGGGCGGGTTGGCGGTGAAGTGCGCGCCACCGGGCGTCTCCGCCACGCCGTCGGTGAGCATGCGGTGGATCGGCACGGTCGAGAGCGGGTGGGACCCGTCGGCGAGGGTGCCGTCCGCCACGATGCGCTCGGTGGTGACGAAGCGACGTTCGGCCGCTCCGAGGAACAGCGTGTCGAAGAACGGGTCGGGAGCGAGCACCTGGCCGTTGCCGGCGGGGTCGGCCCGGTTGGTGTGGACGATGGCGGCATCGAGGCGGAGGGCCGGCATGGCGACGAGCTCGACGTCGGCGTCGGCCGGGTCGCCGACGTACGGGCTGCCGGCGCCGTAGGGGGAGCGGACGAGGCGCAGGTCCGGGTTGAAGGACAGGACGTCGGAGCCCAGACCGGCGCGGGTGGGGAGGAAGGGCACGCGCCACGACGCCGCCTGCAGCCCGAGGAAGAACATCCCCTCGTCCACCTCCATCACCTCGACCCGGCCGTGCTGGCGGGCGGCCCGCCAGTGCGGATCGAGCGCGATGGAGTCCAGGGTGACGAATCCGCACACCACCTTGCGCACCTTGCCGGCGGCGCAGAGCAGGCCGACGTCGGGACCGCCGTAGGCCACGATGGTGAGATCGGTCAGGTCGGAGCGGCAGATGGCGCGCACGACGGCCATGGGCTTGCGCCGCGAGCCCCAGCCGCCGATCCCGATGGTCATGCCCGAGCGGAGCTCGCCGACGATGTCGTCAACGGTGGTGCGCTTGTCGGCCATCACGCGCTCACTTCGAGGTGTCGGCGTCGCGCTTCTCGACGAAGGCGGCCCGCTGCTCGTCGGCCACACCGCGCACGTGCAACTCGTAGGTGAAGCCCTGCTCGAACCGGTAGCTCCGCTTCACGTCGACCGGGTCGATCCCGTTGAGCGACTCCTTGGCCCGGCGGATGATCGTCGGGCTCTTGGCGGCGATGTCGCCGGCCAGCTCGAGCGCGGCCGCCCGGAGGCGGTCCGGCGGCACGACCGCGGCGACCGATCCGTAGGACGCCAGCTCGGCCGCGGTGATCGGCTTGGCCGTGTAGACCATCTTGCGCATCGCGTGCTGGGGGACCAGCCGGGCCAGATGGGTCGCGGCGCCGAGCGCGCCGCGGTCCACCTCGGGGAGCCCGAAGGTGGCGTCCTCGGAGGCGATCACCATGTCGGCGTTGCCGGCGAGGCCGATGCCGCCCCCGAGACAGAAGCCCTGCACGGCTGCGATGACCGGCACCTCGCAGTCGTAGACGGCGGCGAAGGCCGCGGCGCAGCCGCGGTTCACGCCGACCAGGGCCTCGTCCCCTTTGGCGTTGATCTCCTTGATGTCCACGCCGGCGCAGAAGCCGCGCCCGGTCGCCCGCAGGATCACGACCCGGTTGTCGGGCACCCGGCCGGCGGCGATCAGGGCGTCGGCCAGGTCGAACCAGCCCGCCACGTCGAGCGCGTTCACCGGTGGGTGGTCGATCACCACCTCGGCGATCCCGTCGTGCTCCTGGACCACATCGATGGGCATGGGCTGCCGGATTCTCCTCGGGTCAGGGCCCCTGACGCCGCGTCAGAAGGCCGGTGGGAACTTAGGCCAGCATGCTCGCCCTGGCCAACACGGCCGCCCCGGGTGGTGCCGTAGGGTTTCCCCCGTGACGCAGCCGGCCTACGACTTCAGCGAGCGCGTCGTCGTGGTGACGGGCGGCTCGCGGGGGGTCGGGGCCGGCATCGTGTCCGCGTTCGTGGCCGCGGGGGCGCGCGTGGTCGCGTGCGGCCGGCACGAGGCGGAGGTCGACGGCGCCCTGTTCGTGACGGCCGACGTGCGCAAGCCGGCGGATGCCGAACGGGTCGTGGCCAAGGCCGTCGAGCACTTCGGCCGGCTCGACGTGCTGGTGAACAATGCCGGCGGCGCACCGCACGCCATGGCGGCCGACGCGTCGCCGCGCTTCGTCGAGGCGGTCGTCGCGCTGAACCTGCTGGCGCCGCTGTGGTGCGCGCAGTCCGCGCACAAGGTCATGTCGGTGCAGGAGGACGGTGGCGCGATCGTCAACGTGTCGAGCGTGTCGGGCCTCCGTCCCTCGCCGGGCGCCTCGGCCTATGGCGCGGCCAAGGCGGGCCTCATCAACCTGACCGCCACGCTGGCGGTGGAGTGGGCCCCGCTCGTACGCGTCAACTGTCTGAGCGCCGGCCTGCTCGACACCGGCGCAGGCGACGAGTTCTACGGCGGTCCCGGCGGCCTGGAGCGCATGGCGGCGACGGTCCCGCTCGGGCGCATGGGCACGCCCGACGACGTGGCGCAGGCCTGCCTGTTCCTCGCCAGCCAGGGAGCCGCCTATGTCTCGGGGGCCAACCTCGTGCTCAACGGCGGTGGCGAATGGCCGGCCTTCCTGCGCGCGCAGGGCGAGGCGTAGTACCGGCCGGCACCGGAGGGACCACGCCCGCCCGGCCCCAGCGGCCGTTCGGGACGCACCGGTGACCTCGGCGATTAGAGGGAAACCGGGGCTCAGCTGCTAGACAGAGCGATCGTGAAGTTGGCGGTCCCCACGGAGACACGTCCCGGAGAGCGCCGAGTGGCCCTCGTCCCCGACGTGGTCAAGAAGCTGGTCAGCACGGGCTGGGAGGTCTGCGTGCAGTCGGGCGCCGGCACCGAGGCCGCGTTCGGCGATGCCGCCTACAGGGAGGCCGGCGCCACGGTGGCGGCCGACGTCGCCGAGACCGTCTCGGGGGCGGGTCTGGTCGTCCGGGTCAACGCGCCGAGCGCCGCCGACGTGGCCGACCTGCCCCAGGGCGCCACGGTCCTGAGCTTCTTCAGCGTTGCGCAGTCCGAGGACGCCCTGCGCGCGCTGGCCGCCAAGGGAGTCACCGTCTTCAGCTTCGACCTGTTGCCCCGCATCAGCCGGGCCCAGGCCATGGACGCCCTCAGCTCGCAGGCCACCGTGTCGGGGTACAGAGCCGGACTCACGGCGGCCGAGCACCTGGCCAAGTTCTTCCCCATGTTCATGACGGCCGCCGGCACGGTGCCCCCGGCCAAGGTGCTGGTGATGGGCGTCGGCGTCGCCGGCCTGCAGTCGATCGCCACGGCGCGGCGCCTCGGTGCGGTCGTGAAGGCCTACGACGTCAGGGCCGCAGCCAAGGAGGAGGCCGAGAGCCTCGGTGCCACCTTCCTCGACACCGGCGTCTCGGCCGAGGGGGCGGGCGGCTACGCACGCGAGCTCACTCCCGAGGAGCTCGACCGCCAGCGCGCCGCGCTGGCCGAGGAGGTCGGGCGCTCCGACGTCGTCATCACCACCGCGGCCGTGCCGGGCCGCAAGGCGCCGGTGCTGCTCACGACGTCCATGGTCGAGGGCATGGCCGAGGGTGCGGTCGTGGTGGACATGGCCGCGGACCAGGGAGGCAACTGCGAGCTGACGAGGGCGGGCGAGGTGGTGGAGCACGGTGGTGTCCACGTCGTCGGCATGGCAAACCCTCCGTCGGGCATGCCGACGCACGCCAGCTTCCTCTTCGCTCGCAACGTGGCGAACGTGCTGGGGCTCATGGGCCCCGAAGGTGCGCTCGCACCCGACTGGGACGACGAGATCGTGATCGGCATGTGCGTGCTGCGCGAGGGGACGGCGATGGCGCCGGCCGCGGTCGAGCTGCTCGGGTCCGCGGGAGGGGCACAGGCGACGGGAGGAGCAGAGTCGTGATCGAGTTCATTCTGCAGTCGGCCCCGACGGCGACCGGCGGGTCGAGCACGGGCATCGTGGCCTACCTGACGATCTTCGTCCTCGCCGCGTTCGTCGGGATCGAGGTCGTCTCGAAGGTGCCGAGCATCCTGCACACCCCGCTGATGTCGGGCTCCAACGCCATCCACGGGATCGTGCTCGTCGGCGCGCTCACCATCATGGGGGAGGCCCACGGCACGGCCCAGGTCGCGCTCGGCTTCCTCGCGGTGTTCCTGGCCACGCTCAACATCGTCGGCGGCTTCGTGGTGACCGACCGCATGCTCGAGATGTTCAAGGCGCGACCGGGCGACCGGGCCAAGGAGGCCTCGCCGGCGCAGGCGGCCAAGGCCGAGGACACGGGCCCCGGTGAGGCCCCCGGGGGCGCCGCCTGATGCTGGCCGTCTCCTTCACCCTGGCCACCGCGCGCGACCTCGCCTACCTGGTCGCCATCGCCGGCTTCATCCTGGCCCTCAAGGGCCTGAGCTCGCCCAAGCACGCCCGCCGGGGCAACCTGGTCGGTGCCGCGGCGGCCGTGCTCGCGGTCGGCATGACCTTCACGCTGCCGACGCTGCGGCACTCGGGGGCGAACCTGGTCCTGGCGATCGTCGCCATGGTGCTGGGCGCGGCCATCGCGGTGCCCGTGGCCCGCTTCGTGAAGATGACCGCGATGCCCCAGCTGGTGGCGATCTTCAACGGCGTGGGCGGTGGCGCGGCCGCATTGATCTCCATCGTGGAGCTGCTGCACCTGCACTCGCTGGGGCTGCAGCCGGCCGTCTACGTCACCGCCGAGGTGCTGCTCGGCGTGCTGATCGGGTCGGTGTCGTTCTCGGGGAGCGCGATCGCGTTCATCAAGCTGCAGGAGCTGATCACCGGGCGGCCCATCACCTACCCCGGCCAGCAGGTGATCAACGGGCTGGTCGGCGTCGCCATCGGCGTGATGATCATCCTGGCGCTCGTCACCGGGAACATCGTCTTCGTCTGGATCATCCTCGGGCTGTCCCTCGTGCTGGGCGTCATCTTCGTCCTCCCCATCGGCGGCGCGGACGTGCCGGTGCTGATCTCGTTGCTGAACTCGTTCACCGGCCTGGCGGTGGCGGCATCGGGCTTCGTGCTGGACAACGCCCTGCTGATCGTCGCCGGCACGCTGGTCGGCGCCTCGGGCATGATCCTGACCCGGCTCATGAGCTCGGCCATGGGCCGCTCGCTGCCCAACATCCTCTTCAGCGCGTTCGGTGCCGTGATCACGGCGACCGGTGGCGAGGAGGGCGACGCGTCGCGGTCGGTGCGGACCGGGACGCCCGAGGACGTGGGCGTGCTGCTGGCCTACGCCCGCAAGGTCGTCATCATCCCGGGCTACGGTCTGGCGGTGGCCCAGGCGCAGCACGTGGTGCGCGAGCTGGCCGACGCGCTCAAGGCGCGCGGGGTCGACACGTTCTTCGCCATCCATCCGGTGGCGGGGCGCATGCCGGGGCACATGAACGTGCTGCTGGCCGAGGCCAACGTGCCCTACGACGAGCTCAAGGAGATGGACGAGGCCAACCCGGAGATGTCCACGGCCGACGTGGCGCTCGTGGTGGGCGCCAACGACACCGTGAACCCGGCGGCGAAGACGACGCCCGGCAGCCCGATCTACGGCATGCCCATCATCAACGCCGACGAGGCGGAGAACATCGTCTTCCTCAAGCGCTCCATGCGGCCGGGCTTCGCCGGCATCGACAACGAGCTGCTCTACGACCCCAAGACGACCATGCTCTTCGGGGACGCCAAGGACACCCTGCAGAAGCTGGTGGCGGCCGTCAAGGACGCCTGAGCGCCTCACCCGGGGGTCGAGGGCGGGGAGGGGCTCCGGGGAGGACGGACCGGCCCCGCACGCGACGAGGGGAGGACAGAGAGCCCCCCCGGGGCCATACACAGTCCTGCTTAGGGTTTCGGGAGGCGACCGTGAGGTTTCGCCCGTCACCGGTGTTCTCCAAGGGATGGTGCTGGCTGAGAAGCTGGCCCACCTCGTCAGGAGGGGGAACCCGTCGGGGGTGGGGAGGGGAGCTGCGAGCGCGTCCGCTCGGGTCCGGAGGTTCGCGCCCGCTGCGGTCGGCCTCTTCCTCCTCCTCATGCTCTGCGGCGGCTTCGTCCTCGGGATGGGCGGGTCGGCCGTCCCACCCCCCACCCGCAGCGGCGGCCAGACCCTCGCCCATGTCCGCCATGGCGGTGACCGGCGCACCGACGCCGACGCCCGGCTGGCCGACGACCGCGGCAACGCCGCCCTCGAGCAGCTCGGCGCCACCGCGGCCGTCACGTTCGCAGCGGCCTCCACCACGCCGACGGCCGCGCCCGCCACCCTGGTCGACCAGCCGCCGCTGGCAGCCCGGGAGAACTTCGCCTTCGCGCCGTACTGGACGCTGCCCCGGTCGTCCACCTTCAGCATCACCGGCCTGTCCACCTTGGCCTATTTCTCCATCGACGTGAGCCCCAACGGCACGCTCGACGAGAGCGGTCCGGGCTGGGACGGCTTCGAGAGCCAGGCCCTCGCCGACCTCATCACCCGGGCCCACGCCGCGGGCGAGCGTGTCGTCCTCACGGTGACCGACTTCGGGCAGGGTTCCCTCGATGCGCTCACCTCCTCACCCACCGCGGCCGGAGCCCTCTCGTCCGCGCTCGTCCCGTTGCTGACCGCCAAGTCGCTCGACGGCGTGAACTTCGACTTCGAGGGCGAGGGGAGCGGGGACCAGGTGGGCCTCACCAACCTCATCGCGTCGGTCTCCGGCGTGTTGCGGGCGGCCGACCCGCACTGGCAGATCACCATGGACACCTACGCGTCCTCGGCGGGCGACCCCAACGGCTTCTACGACATTGCCGCGCTGGCGCCGTCGGTGGACGCCTTCTTCGTCATGGACTACGAGCTCAACCTGGCCGGCACGTCGTCGTCGGCGTCGCCGCTGACCAGCGGCATGTTCAGCAGCCAGACCACCCTGGCCCAGTACACCGCCGCCGTCCCGGCGTCCAAGGTCATCCTCGGCACGCCGTTCTTCGGGATCGACTGGCCGACCGACAACGGGACCCTGGCGGCCAACGCCACCGGCGGCGCCGCCGACATCGCCGACTCCCAGGCGCAGGGCAACGGTCCCGAGTACTGGGACCCGGTCACCGACACCGCGTGGACCAGCTACCAGGTGGGTGGCCAGTGGCACGAGTCGTACTACGAGGGGGAGAACGGCCTGTACGACGTGTCGCAGCTCGCCTCGCACTACGGCGCCCGCGGGGTCGGCATCTGGGCACTCGGCATGGAGGGCGACGGGCCGCAGATGATCGCCGCGCTCGACGGGATCTCGCCCGGAGCCCCGCCGGGCACGGGTCCACAGGCCACCTCGTCGAGCCCGGTCGTGTCGGCGGCGGCGCCCGCAACGGGCGGCGCAGGCGGGCCGTCGGCGACGTCGGCGGCGCCCGCCCGCGCATCGGGATCGGCATCGGCACCGCCACCGGCATCGGCATCGGCATCGCCACCGGCCGGCGCCTCCACCACCGTCCCCGGCGCGGCGCCCGCTCCTGCGGGAGCCGGTGCCAGCGCGCCCGCGCCGCCGGCGCCCACCACCACGACCACCACGGCCCTGACCATCACCGGTGTGTACAACGGGGCCACGGTGGCGTTGACGCCGATCTCCTCCAGCCAGGTGCTCGGGATCGTGCCCGCCGGCACCTTGACCGGCTTCGAGTCCAACGTGCCGGCCTATTCCTGCCTGAACGGCGCGTCCCTCGACGTCTACGACAACGTGAACGGAAAGCCGGTGGCGGAGGCGGTCACGCCGACCGACTGCATCGCCCAGGACTTCCAGCTCCCGTCCTGACCCCGCCATCCGGCGGGCCGCCGGCAGCGTACGACCAGGCATGGCACACGAGGACGCGGGCGCACAGACGGCCGAGGCGAGCCGTTTCCCGCTGGCGATCCGGTCCCAGCGGGTGCTCCAGATCGTGCTGGGCCTGCTCTGGATCCTCGACGCGGCCCTGCAGTTCCAGCCCTACATGTTCGGCCGCGGGTTCGTGGACACCTACATCGCGGGCAACGCCACCGGCCAGCCCTTCGTGGTGGGCGACCTCATCACCCACGTCGGGACCTTCCTGTCGCCCGACATCGCGGTGTGGAGCACCTTCTTCGCGCTGATCCAGCTCTTCATCGGCGTGGGCCTTCTCTCCCGGCCCACGGTGCGCCCCGCCCTCGCCCTGTCGTTCGCCTGGGCGCTCGGCGTGTGGGTGATCGGCGAGGGCATGGGCATGATCCTCACGGGGACGGCCAGCGCGCTCACGGGCGCGCCGGGCTCCGTGCTGCTCTACGGGCTGCTGGGCCTCGTGGCGTGGCCCCGGCGGCCCCGGCGGCCCGCCGACTGGAGCGACCGGCCGGTAGGCATCGCCTGGTCGGCCGCGGGCCAGGGCATCGGCCGGTCCATCACGCCGCTCGCGGTGTGGACCGGCTACTGGTCGCTGGCGGCCGTGCTGTTCCTGCTGCCCGACAACCGGACGCGCACCTCGGTGACGAGCGCCATCGTCGGCATGGCGACGGGGCAGCCGGGCTGGTACTCGCACTTCCTCACCAGCCTGGGGAACCTGTTCTCCACCACAGGCACCCAGACCGCCTGGATCCTCGCCGCCGTCTCCGTGGTGATCGGCCTCGGCCCGCTCTTCGCCCGCCGCCCCGGCTGGTTCCTCGGCGCCGGCGCGCCCTTCGCCTTTCTCCTGTGGATCGCCGGGCAGGGGCTGGTCGGCAACACCGGCCCCGCCATCGCGCAGGCGGAGGCGGAGGCGCTGCTGGCGGACGGCAACAACGGCCCGGTCGACGTCCACATGGCCGAGAGCGGCTGCGCAGCCCGGCTGACCGCGGGCGAGGACATCGGCGCCGAGCAGTACGTCCAGGCGACCAGCGAGGCGGTGTCGCCGTACGCGGCCCCGGCGGAGGCGGAGGCGGCCGGGTACGTCCCCGCGTCGCCCACCGACTATCCCGTCGTCTACTACGTCAACCCCGCCATCGTGGCGGCCAACGCGGCGGCGCGCCGCACGCTCGACCCCCGGTACGTCGACGGCCTGGTGTACGCCGCGACGCCCTCGGGCACCCAGGTGCTCGCCGCCGCCATGTACATCCTCGCGGCCACGGAGACGAGTGTGCCCATGCCCTACGGCGCGCTCGTGCAGTGGCACCGCCGCACCGAGGTGTGCGGCACGGGGACCACGACGCCCACGATGCCCCTCGACATCACCGGCTACCCGCCGTGCCCGAGCGGTTCGGTCCCGCAGCCGACGCCCTATCTCTCCATGGTGTGGCAGGTCCCGGTGGCGGGCGGCCCGCTGGCGATCCAGCCGCCCGACATCCAGATCGTGGAGGCGGCCGTGATGGGGTCCGCCGGCCCGTAGCTGCACCCAAAGGATGAGGGCCCACCGGACGATTCCGCCTCACGGATGATCCGGCGGGGCCGCCCCGTTCCGTAGCCTGGAGGACATGGCGACCTCCCCCGGCCTGGTCGAGCGGACGCTGGCGTTGGCCCGCGTCGACTTCCAGCCCTCGCACCGGCCACCCACGTGGTGGCGGGTGGCCCTGGCGACGGTCCTCTCCGTCGGGCTCTCGCTCGCCGCCGACGCCGCGCTGGTCGCCATCGGCACCCGGCTGTTCCCGTCGACGAAGGGCTACGTCCACTTCCAGTTCCACGACTACGCCAAGCTCACCGTGATCGGCGTGCTCATCGCCTGCGCCGCCTGGCCGGTGGTGGCGCGCCTCAGCTCCGCGCCACGCTGGCTCTTCTTCCGGCTGGCCATCGCCGTCACGCTGGTGCTGTTCCTGCCCGACCTCTACATCTGGCACCAGGGGCAGTCGGCCCAGGCGGTGCTCGTGCTCATGTCGATGCATGTCGCGATCGCGCTGGTCACCTACAACCTGCTGGTCCACGTCGCACCGGTGCGGGCGAGCGCCGGGCGCCACGCTGCCCCCGCGCGCAGCGAGAGCCGCTCGTAGCGCGGCGCTCTCGTCAGCGGGGGGCGACGGCGTCGACCTCCGCCAGCACGTCGGCCCCCGGGCGCCACTGCCCGGCGGCGACGTTGGCGGTGATCTGCTCGGGGCGGGTCGCTCCGGCGATCACCGAGGCGACCACGGGGCGGGACAACAGCCATCCGAAGGCCAGATCGAGCACGCTGTGCCCACCGTTGCGGGCCACGGCCTCGAGGCCGGCCACCGCGGCCAACCGCTCGTCGCTCAGCTGCGCGGCGGCACGGTCGCCCATGGCGGCCAGTCGGGTGCCCTCGGGGGCGGGCTCGCCGGCCCGGTACTTGCCGCTCAGCAGCCCGCTCGCCAGCGGGAAGTAGGGCAGGAAGGCCATGCCGGCGCGCGCACACTCGTCGAGCACCCCGTCCTCGGGCTCGCGGTAGAGGATGTTGTACTGGTTCTGCACGCTGACGAACCCGGGCGCGGAGGGCGGGGTGGCCGTGGCGGCCTCCTCGAGCAGGGCGACGGTGAAGTTGGAGCACCCGAACTCGCGGATCTTGCCCTCGGCCACCAGCTCGCCCAGCGCCCCGATCGTCTCCGCGATCGGCGTCGTCGAGTCCGGCGCGTGCAACTGGTACAGGTCGATGCGATCGGTGCCGAGGCGGGTGAGGCTGTCCTCGACCGCGATGCGGATGTAGGCGGCGGACGCGCCACCCTCGTGCCCCTCGTAGGGCACGCCGAACTTGGTGGCCAGGACGATCTCGTCCCGGCGGGCGCCCAGGGCCGCGCCGAGATACTCCTCGGACTTCGTCCCGCCGTAGATGTCGGCCGTGTCGAAGAGGGTGATGCCGGCGTCGAGCGCGGCGCCCACCACGTCCGCCGTCTCCTTGCGCCCGACGCGCATGCCGAAGTTGTTGCATCCCAGGCCGACGACGCTGACCTGCAGCGAGCCGATCGTACGCGTCTCCACTGGCGAGCCCCTTCCTCTCCGGGCGCCCCGTGCGGCGGGGGCGGGCCGCAAGTACTGTACCGGCGGCTCCTGGTCGGGGAACCGTGTGAGTGACGAGGAGGCATCATGACAGCAGGCGCAGTCGACGTGACGGTGGGGGCCACGCCCGACGAGGTCTGGGCCAAGGTGGGCGACTTCGGAGGCGTGGCGGACTTCTTCCCCGGCGTCGAGTCGTGCCGCCTCGAAGGCGACGACCGCGTGATCGGCCTGTTCGGCATGGAGATCCGCGAGCGCCTGCTGGCGCGGGACGACCAGAGCCGCACGCTGACCTACTCCGTCGTCGCCGGCGTGCCGCTCGAGAGCCACACGGCGACGGTCTCCGTCCTGCCCGAGGGCGAGGGATCCCGGGTCATCTGGGCCTACGACGTGAGCCCCGACGAGATGGCGCCCGTCTTCGGCGACAGCTACCAGGCCGCCCTGAACTCGCTCGAGAACACCTTCTCCTAAGGGCGCCCACCAGCCCGTTGGGTGGCGCCGGTGCGGCCGCGCCTACCCTGACCGGGTGACCCCACGCGCGGCGGACGCAGCGGCGGACGGTGCGACCGATGCCGCACCCCCGTTGGAGAACCGGCCCACACCGCCGGCCCCGCTGACCGAGGACGTCCCGCGGATCTACCCCCGCCGCCTGCCCGAGCCGACGTCGCGGGAGCTGGTCCGGCGTGGCCGCACCATCGCCAAGGTGGTGGCGATCCATTTCACGCCGACGGCGCTCCGCCAGCTGCGGACCATCCGCCAGGGCGCGCTGCCGGCGGCCCAGCTCGCCCGGCCACTGCGCAAGAGCTTCCAGGACCTCGGCGGCACCTTCATGAAGTTCGGCCAGATCATCGCGTCGTCGCCCGGCATGTTCGGCGACGACGTGGCCGACGAGTTCCGGGCCTGTCTCGACACCGGCCCCACGGTCCCGTTCCCCGACGTGCGCCAGCGGGTGGAGGAGGACCTCGGGATGTCGCTGCGCGACGCGTTCGCGGAGTTCGAGCCCGAGCCCATCGGGACGGCGTCCATCGCCGTGGTGCACCGGGCGCGCCTCCTCGACGGGCGCCAGGTGGCCGTCAAGGTGTTGCGGCCGGAGATCGAGTACACCGTCGCCACCGACCTCGACCTCATGCAGCCGCTGCTCGAGATCCTGGTGCGCCAGACGGGAGACCAGATGGCCGGATCCACCCTGCAGCTGCTCGACGGCTTCCGGGTGCAGATCGGCGAGGAGATGGACCTGCGCAACGAGGCACGCTCGCTCGCGCACTTCCGGCGGCTGCAGAGCGAGTTCGACCTGAAGCTGATGGCGGTGCCCGAGCCGTACCCCGAGCTGTCGGGGCGCAACGTGCTCACGATGGAGTACTTCGACGGCGTGCCGATCGACGACCTGGCCCAGGTGGCCGACCTCGGCTTCGACCCCGGCCCACTGGTCCAGGAGGTCATGCGCTCCTTCTTCCTCACCACGGTGCGCTGGGGCGCGTTCCACGGCGACGTGCACGCGGGGAACATGATGCTGCTGCGCGACGGGCGCATCGGCGTCATCGACTGGGGCATCGTGGGGCGCCTGGACCCGTCCACCCACCGCTTCTTCCTGGCGTTGCTCTCGGCCGCCATGGGCGACGAATCGGCCTGGCCGCTGGTCACCAGGCACATCACCGACGTCTACGGCCCGGCCATCGGTGTCGCCGTCGGCATGTCCGACGACGAGCTCACCGTCTTCGTCCGCTCCATCTTCGAGCCCGCGCTGACCCGGCCCTTCGGGGAGGTCAGCCTGGCCGGCATCATGCAGACCATTCAGCTGCAGATGGCCAAGGCGCAGGGAGTGGAGGCCCACCGGCGCAGCGTGCGGGCGATCGTGCGCCGCCTGCGGACCCAGCGCAGGGTGCGCCGCATGGCCGACCAGGCCGGCGGCCTGATGTCGGACTTCGACCGCGGGATGTTCCTCCTGGGCAAGCAGCTGATGTACTTCGAGCGCTACGGCCGCATGTTCGTGTCCGAGGTCCCCATCCTCAACGACCGCGCCTTCATCGCGCAGCTCCTCGCCGGGGTGGACCTGTCCGCCCCGGCCGACTGAGGTGGTTCCGGCCGGGCCCGTTCCGGTCTGGAGGGGGACGCACCTGGCACAGAAATGGAATCTGTTCTATTTTCACCCCGGGCCCGCCGGGCCCGGGAACGACGGGGAGGTGACATGGCAGACGAGGTGGTCTACAGGGCCGACCACGTCCTGGAGTACCCGTTCGTGCGCTCGGTGGGGCCCGTCGTCGGGGCCTTCCTGACCGGCCTGCGCGACGGCAGGGTGGTGGGGACCCGGGGCACCGGAGGACGGGTCATCGTGCCGCCCACCGAGTACGACCCCGAGACCGGCGAGGAGACGTCCGGCGTGGTCGAGGTCGGCCCGGAGGGGACGGTCACCTCGTGGTCCTGGGTGCCCCGGCCGCGATCCAAGCACCCGCTGCAGACGCCGTTCGCCTGGGTGCTGGTGCGCTTCGACGGCGCCGACACCTCGTTCCTCCACGTGCTCCCCGCCGCCGGGCCCGACGAGGTCGCCACCGGCATGCGCGTGCGCCCCGAGTTCGCACCCGAGGACGAGCGCGTCGGGCACGTCAAGGACATCAGCCACTTCGTGGCGGCCGGGGGTGCGTCGTGAGCGAGCGTGAGCCGGTGACGATGATGGACGCGGCGACCCGTCTCGACTACGTGTTCACGGCCGGCGTCGCCATGAGCAAGAACCTGCACGGGTACGAGCAGGGCAAGTTCATCGGGCAGCGCTGCCCCAAGTGCAAGAAGGTCTACATCCCCTCGCGGGGCTCGTGCCCGACCGACGGCCTGCCCACCGACGAGATCGTCGAGCTCCCCAACACCGGCACCGTGACCACCTACTGCGTGGTCAACGTGCCCTTCGCGGGCCAATCGATCGAGATCCCGTACATCTGCGGCCAGATACTGCTCGACGGGGCGAACCTCTCCTTCATGGGGTTGCTCCAGGAGATCCCGATCGACGAGGTGCGCATGGGCCTGCGGGTGGAGGCGGTGTGGGTGCCACCCGAGGAGTGGGGGCCGACGTTGGCCTCGGTCAAGTACTTCCGGCCCTCCGGCGAGCCCGACGCCGACTACGAGACCTACAAGGAGTACCTGTGAGCCAGTTCCCCGCGCTCACCTCGGGCCATCGGCCCGTCGGGGTGGTGTCGTTCGCGCAGTACGACAACGTGCGGCGCGAAGAGGCGCGCAACGAGGTGGAGATGCTCATGCCGGTGGTGGCCGAGGTGTTCGGCAACATCGGCATCACCAAGGACGACGTCGGCTTCATCTGCTCGGGCTCGACCGACTACCTGATCGGCGGGCCGTTCTCCTTCGTCGCCGCCCTCGACGCCGTCGGCGTGTGGCCGCCCCGGGCCGAGTCCCACGTCGAGGCGGACGGCGCCTGGGCGCTCTACGAGGCCTGGGTGCTGCTGCAGGAGGGGGAGATCGACGCCGCGCTCGTCTACTGCTTCGGACGCTCGTCGATGGGCGACCTGGGCCAGATCCTGTCCGTGCAGCTCGATCCGTACTACCTGGCCCCGCTGTGGCCCGACCCGACCTCGCTCGCCGCCCTGCAGGCCCAGGCCATGATCGACAAGGGGACGGCCAGCGAGGCCGACTTCGCCGCCGTGGCCAGCCGCTCCCGCCGCTCGGCGCTGTCGAACCCCAAGGCCCAGGTCGCCTACGACCGCTCGCCCGAGGAGCTCCTGAAGGAGGACTACGAGGTGGCGCCGTTGCGCCGACACGCGCTGCCACCGCTCACGGACGGCTGTGCCGCGGTCGTGCTGGCCGCCGGCGAGCGGGCCTACGAGCTGTGCGAGCGGCCGGCCTTCATCACGGGCATCGACCACCGGATCGAGACCCACTCGCTGGGTGCCCGCGACCTCACGGCCTCACCCTCGACGAAGCTGGCCGGCGAGAAGGCCGGGGTGGGCGCGAAGAAGGTGGACGTCGCCGAGCTGCACGCGCCCTACGCCCACCAGGAGCTGATTCTCGCCGAGGCCCTGGGACTGGCTGACGACGTGGCCGTCAACCCCTCGGGTGGCGCGCTGGCGGCCAACCCGATGATGTCGGCCGGCCTCATCCGCATCGGCGAGTCGGCCCGGGCCATCTGGTCCGGCCAGGCCGACCGGGCGGTGGCGCATGCCACGTCGGGCCCGTGCCTGCAGCAGAACCTGGTCTGTGTCCTGGAGGGTGTGTGATGGCCGAGCGCTGCGCAGTCATCGGGATCGGCCAGACGGTGGCCAAGTCCAAGCGGGAGGACGTCTCCATCGCCGGCCTGGTGCGCGAGGCCGCACTGGCGGCACTCGAGGACGCCGGGCTCACCTTCGCCGACATCGACGCCGTGGTGGTCGGCAAGGCGCCCGACATGTTCGAGGGCGTCATGATGCCCGAGCTGTACCTGGCGCCGGCCCTCGGCGCCGTGGGCAAGCCGATGTTCCGTGTCCACACGGCCGGGTCGGTCGGTGGCTCCACCGCCATCGTGGCGTCGCACCTCGTGGCGTCGGGGATCCACGACCGCGTGCTGACGGTGGCCTTCGAGAAGCAGAGCGATTCGGACGCCATGTGGGCGCTTTCCGTGCCCCAGCCGTTCTCCGCCCCGCTGCTCGCCGGGGCGGGTGGCTACTTCGCGCCGATCATCCGGGCCTACATGTACCGTTCGGGCGCGCCACGCGACATCGGCATGATGGTGGCGGTCAAGGACCGGCTGCACGCGCTGAAGAACCCGTACGCGCACCTCCACCTGCCCGACATCTCCATGAAGATGGTCGAGGACTCGATCATGCTGTGGGACCCGCTGCACTATCTCGAGTCGTGCCCGTCCTCCGACGGCGCCGCCGCGATGGTCATCGGGTCGGAGAAGGCGGCGGGTGCGGCCACGGCGGCGACGGGTCGGCCACCGGCGTGGATCCACGGCATGGCCATGCGCTCGGAGCCCACGATGTTCGCCGGGCGCGACCAGGTCAACCCGCAGGCGGGCCGGGACTGCGCGGCCGACCTCTACCGCCAGGCCGGCGTCACCGACCCCCGGGCCGACTTCGACATGGCCGAGGTGTACGTGCCCTTCAGCTGGTACGAACCGATGTGGCTCGAGAACCTCGGCTTCTGCGCCGAGGGCGACGGGTGGAAGCTCACCCAGGCGGGGGCGACGTCCATGATCGAAGGCGGCGACATCCCGTGGAACTGCTCGGGCGGCGTCCTGTCGTCCAACCCCATCGGCGCCTCCGGCATGCTGCGCTTCCTCGAGACCGCCCTGCAGGTGAGGGGCATGGCGGGGGAGCACCAGGTGCCCGACGCCCGCCGGGCGCTCGGCCAGGCCTACGGTGGTGGTTCCCAGTTCTTCGCCATGTGGGTCGTCAGCGCAGACAAGCCCTGACACCCGGCCCTGCCGATATGCTCGGCGGAGCCAAGCCAGCCCTGACCAGGAGGTATACGTGAAGGTCGTCGTGGACTTCGACGAGTGTGCCAGCAACGGCGTGTGCATGGGCATCCTGCCCGAGGTCTTCGAGGTCCGTGACGACGGGTACCTCTACGTCCTCAACGAGCACCCACCCGAGGAGTTCCGCGAGCGGCTGCGTGAAGCGGTCAACGGCTGCCCCACGGGCGCCATCTCCATAGAGGAAGACTGACGCCGGGCCGTCCTTCCCACACTCCGTCGGCGCCGGGGTGCGCCGCCGCACCGCATGACTGACACCGGCCCAGTTCCCCGCGCGCGCTTCGCCCCGTCGCCCACCGGCTACTTCCACGTCGGCAGCGCACGGGCCGCCCTGTACAACTGGCTGTTCGTGCGCCGCCTCGGGGGCACGTTCATTCTGCGCATCGAGGACACCGACGAGGCGCGCAACCGGCCCGAGTGGACCGACGGGATCATCTCCGCGCTCGACTGGCTGGGCATGGAGCCGGACGAGGGGCCGTTCTTCCAGTCGGCCGCCGAGGGGACGCACGCCGCCGCCATCGAGGCGCTCTGGGACAGCGGCGCGCTCTACGCCTGCGGGTGCACGCGCGAGGAGATCGACGAGCGCACAAGGGCGCGCGCTGCGGCGGGGGACCCCACGCCGGGCTACGACGGGTACTGCCGCGACCTCGCGCTGCCGCGCGGCGAGGGCCGCGCGCTGCGCTTCCGCACGCCCGACGACGGCGTGGTGCTGGTGCACGACCTGGTGCGCGGCGAGGTCGAGTTCCCGCAGCGTGCGCTCGAGGACTTCATCTGCGTGAAGGGGAACGGCAAGCCGCTGTTCGTCCTGGCCAACGCGGTGGACGATCGCACCATGGCGATCACGCACGTGATCAGGGGCGAGGACCAGCTGCCGACGACCCCGAAGCAGATCATGCTGTGGGGCGCGCTCGACACGGCCGAGGGCCGTGACCTCCCGCTGCCGGCGTACGCCCACCTGCCCCTTCTGGTCAACGAGCGCGGCAAGAAGCTCTCCAAGCGGCGTGACCCGGTGGCGGTGGAGATGTACCGGGAGCAGGGGTACCTGCCGGCGGCCTTCCGCAACTACCTGGCGCTGCTCGGATGGAGCCCGGGGGACGAGGAGATCGTGCCGATCGAGGTGATCATCGAGAAGTTCCGGCTCGAGAACGTGCAGCGCTCACCGGCCTACTTCGACGTGAAGAAGCTCTCGCACATCAACGGCGTCTACATCCGCGCCCTGCCGCTCGAGCAGTTCGTGGCGGCGGCGCGGCCGTGGGTCGACCCGGTGCCGGGGGAGTGGGCCCCGGG